>JACCDX010983783.1_pt1 | contig 90020 bp, 82 predicted proteins | sample 7449681 | NCBI WGS metagenome assembly JACCDX01 (sample SAMN15323450, study PRJNA562643) | freshwater metagenome | isolation source: river surface water | place: USA:Blue River Watershed | collected 2017-08-18 | reverse complement strand
GTGGTGTACACACGGGTGCACACACCGCGGCGCTGCGGAGAGTTTTGCATCGCAGGGCTTTTTGACTTGGTCTTTTCGACCTCGCGCCCCTGACGCACCAATTGATTGATGGTTGGCATTTAAAAAACGTCCCTAAACGTTTGGAATGAACAAAAAAATCTTCTCCGCCCCAAATGCGGAAAAGCCTTCTAGTATAACGTTGGAAAAGGGCTTGCGCAAAAATTTCTATCAGGCAAGCATTAGCAGTTAAGTTTGCAAGTACCAACTTTTCTTATTTGATCCACAAACGCAAAGCATCCCAAGCACGGCCCAGCACGCCAGCCTGTTCAACGGTGTCTAAAGCTTGCAAAGGCATATCGACCCAAAGCTGTTCACCACGGTAAATTTGGAGACTTCCGATGGCTTGCCCCCTGATGACGGGTGCCACCAAAGGCTCAGGTCGGACCAATTGGGTTTTGATTTGGGATGCCGTGCCCGTGGGGACCGCCACCACCAGCGCATCAGAGCGCCCCAATTTGACCGTGGCAGCCTTGCCCTTCCAAATGGCCGGTGTGGCAACGGCTTGTCCCGGTTCAAACAACTTGACCGCATCAAAAGCGGTGTAACCCCAGTTCAACAGTTTTTGAGCTTCGTTGGCGCGCGCAATTTCGCTGTTGGCGCCCAGCACAATGGCCATCAAACGACGTGGCCCCAGATTGGGAAACTCTCGCTTGGCTGTGGCCACCAAGCAATAACCTGCCGCATCGGTGTGACCCGTTTTCAGGCCATCGACTGTCGGATCTTTGAAAAGCAACAAGTTGCGATTGCTGTCATTGGCTGCCGGGGTGCCGGGATAGCGGTATTTTTTGATGGCATAAATGGCCATGTACTCAGGAAAGTCACGCATCAGACGCGTGGCCAAGGTACCAAGGTCGCGTGCTGAGGTGATTTGACCCGCTTCCATCTGACCCTCTGGATTTTTGAAGCTGGTGTTTTTCATGCCGAGTACTTTGGCTTGATCGTTCATCATCTGCACAAAGCGCTCTACCGTACCGCCCACCCCTTCAGCCAACGCCACAGTGGCATCGTTGCCCGACTGAACCACCATGCCTTTGATCAAATCTTCAACAGGCACCTTCATTTTGGGATCAATGAACATGCGTGAGCCAGGCATCTTCGATGCGCGCTCACTGACGGGCAGGCTTTGCTTCAGGTCGATCTTTTTCGACTTCAGCGCATCAAACACCAAATAAGCACTCATGAGTTTGGTCAAGGACGCCGGCTCAACGGGCATGTCCAACTCACGCGAAGCCAAAATTTGATTGGCCGTGACGTCGAGCAACAGGTAGGCCCGCGCGGCAACCTCTGGCGGTTCTGGCGCAGATTGGGCTTGGACATGGAGCGAAGGTAACGCCCACAGCAAAACTGTTGCAGCCCAACATACAACGCCGCGACAGACATCGCGACGAGAGGCTTTGAAGAGAGAGCGCATGCTGCCCGTTGTCATTTCAAGCACGCAAGTGGCGACTGACCAAGGATCGAAGCAAAGGCAATTGCCCGTGGAAAAAGTGTTCAACACCAGGAATCACGGTCACAGGCAATGACTGGGGCCGGGCCCAATCCATCACGCTGGCCAAAGGCACGGTGTCGTCGACTTCACCATGAACCACCAAGGTTTTGTCGTGCAGTTCAGGTAGAACTGGGGCCACCTGAAAACGAGAGGCCGCTGTGCCGACCAGCACCAGTTTTTGCAGTTGCCCTGTGGGTGCCAATTTCGCAGCCACATGGCTGGTGACATAGGCCCCAAATGAAAAGCCCGCCAGTGCCAAGCCACTCGACTCAGCGCCTGGATGTTGACTTTGAGTTTGCGCAATGACCGACAACATGTCATCGAGCTCGCCACGGCCTTCGTCATACACGCCCGCACTGGCACCAACACCCCGAAAATTAAAGCGAATGGCGCGCCAGCCGTTTTGAACAAACGCTTTGGCCAAGGTTTGGACCACCTTGTTTTGCATCGTGCCGCCAAACAAAGGGTGAGGATGGGCAATGACCGCAACGCCTTTGAATGCGCCCTCCACAGGCTCGTCCTGAAGACCTTCCAACAGGCCGACTGGCCCTTGAAACTGCACGGATTGCGTGGCTGTGTTCATCAGCGTCCCACGTCGGGCGGTGTCACCAAGCGCTGCACAACTTGGCCGTTCTTCAAATGGCTGTCGACAATTTCATCAATGTCCGAATTGTCCACAAAGCTGTACCACGTGCCTTCGGGATAAACCACGGCCACGGGTCCGCCTGCACATCGATCTAAACAGCCCGCCTTGTTGACGCGTACTTTGCCCGCGCCAGCCAAGCCCAAATCCTTGACACGGGATTTGCAATGGTCAAAAGCGGCTTGGGCACCTTGCAAAGCACAACAGGCTTCGCCATTCTTTCTTTCGTTCAAACAGAAAAAAATATGGCGCTCGTAGTAGGGGGGGGTGTTTTCACTCATTCGCTCATTTTAGAGGGGAGAGATGAGGACAGGCGGCGCATTAAATAGACCAATAAAACGAAAGGCCAAAGCCAACCCATCCACTGGATCAAGCCGTGAAAACGTATAAATTGACCTTGCTCCCAGTTTTGCAAAGTCAATGCAAAGTAAGCACTGGCTGACGCATTGTTCAGCATGGTCAGTTGCAATACCAAACCCACCAACGCCATCACTTGCAATGGTTTTTCACGGACCCACATCAAAGGCAAGGCCAAGAGGGCCGCCAGCGCCAAGCCCAATTGAACCGGTGGATTGACCCACCCCCATGCATGCGCAGGCCCATAAGTCAGGGCAGCAGACAAAGCAGTGAAAGCCAAACCCGCAGCGACCAAGAGGGCCCATGCGATGGCTTTTTGATGCACATGTCGAATCAAACTGAATGCCAACATGCAGGGCAACAACTGACCCAAGCTGACACACAAGACTTCATAAACAGGCAGCAGTGGTTGCAACTCCACTTCGCGAACTGGCAACCAATCAAGCCAAGGGGTGTCTTGCAACCACAGGGCCAGCGCATCTTCTGTGCGCTCCAAAATTTGACCCAAGCCTAAAGGGACAGGCGCCGGAAATAACAAGGCCACTGGCCACAAAGCCAGCAGCACCAAGGCGCCTCTGGCGTCTGAATGAAACCAATTGGCGCGAAAACGACTCCATCGGTCCAAAAAGCCAAATCGCTCCAAGGTCCAAGCCAAAGATGCGCCCATCAAGGTGCCCAAAGTGTTGAGCTCCCAATCGACATTGGAGGGCACGCGCGCTGGCAAGAAAAGTTGCAAGGACTCAAGGGCAAGCGACAGCAAGGAACCCGCCATGACGGTGATCGTGACGGCAGGTAAATGTCGGGCACTGCGCCTGAGTGCCAACACACCGATGAATCCCAAAGGTGCATAGCCAAGCACATTGGCCAACACATCAAAGCCGGTCCAGTAGCGAGGCCAAGGGGCCAACAAAAAGGCGGTCCAATCGACCCCTTGCGAGCGCCAGTTGTCGAAAGGGTAAAGACTGGCGTAGACGATCAGTGCGGCGTAAATACCGGCCAAGGGCCAAGCCGCGGTCTTTTGCATAACCCTTAAAACGGCTTCACAACCACAAAGATCACAACCGCCACCAACATCAAAACGGGCGCTTCATTGAACCAGCGGAACCAAACATGGCTGCGGGTGTTTTGGTTCGCCTCAAATTTTTTCAACAGTCCGCCACACATGTGGTGATAGCCCACCACCAAAAGCACCACGGCCAATTTGGCGTGCATCCATGCATTGCCGGGGCCCCACCCAATGCCAATGCCCCACCAAAGCCAAACACCCAGCGCAATGGCGGGCACAGACAACAAGGTGGTAAATCGGAGCAGCTTGCGGGCCATGAGCAAGAGTCGCTCACGCTCAGCCACGGAATCTTCTGGCACCATGGCCAAATTGACAAAGATGCGCGGCAAGTAAAACAAGCCAGCAAACCAGCTGGCCACGAAGACGATGTGAAAGGCTTTTATCCAGAGCATGGGGCAAGTGTAGCGCTGAGGCTTGTTTTTGAACAAGCGCGACGGCTTGATGTGCCTCAAGATTTCTCAGCCGGCGATCTCTCTCAATGCCCTCAAAACAAGAAACTTCAGGCACAATTTTCAAATGACACCGATTCACACGCCTTACCCCTTGAGCCGGCCTCGCCGACTGCGTCGCACAGACTTTTCACGGCGCTTGGTGCGCGAACATCAACTGAGCGTTGATGATTTGATTTACCCCGTGTTTGTGCTCGACGGCCAAAATCAACGCCAGGCCGTCAGCTCCATGCCCGGCGTAGAGCGCTTGAGTTTGGACTTGTTGTTGCCTGTCGCCGAAGATTGCGTGAAGTTGGGCATCCCCGTGATGGCCCTTTTCCCCGTCATTGACAGCGCACTCAAAGACCCTCAAGGCAACGAAGCCCTCAACCCCGACGGCTTGGTCCCTACGGTGGTCCGAGCTTTGAAAAAGAACTTCCCCGAATTGGGCGTGATGACCGATGTGGCCCTAGACCCCTTTACCAGCCACGGTCAAGACGGTTGGCTGGACGAAGAGGGCTACATCTTGAACGATCCCACCGTGGGCCAGCTGGTCAAACAAGCCTTGGTGCAAGCCGATGCAGGCGTCGACATGGTGGCGCCGAGTGACATGATGGATGGCCGCATTGGCGCCATTCGACAGGCCCTCGAAGCCAAGGGGCATGTGCACACGCAGATCATGGCCTACAGCGCCAAGTACGCCAGTTCGTTTTACGGCCCTTTTCGCGATGCGGTGGGCTCTGCCGCCAATTTGGGCAAAGGCAACAAAAAAACCTACCAAATGGACCCAGGCAATACCAACGAAGCATTGCGCGAAGTGGCCATCGACATTGCAGAAGGTGCTGACATGGTGATGGTCAAACCCGGCATGCCCTATTTGGATGTGGTGCGCCGTGTCAAAGATGAGTTTGGTGTGCCCACATTTGCGTATCAGGTGTCGGGAGAGTACGCCATGTTGAAAGCAGCGGCACAAAATGGCTGGCTTGACCATGATGGTGTGATGATGGAAAGTTTGTTGGCATTCAAACGTGCTGGCGCCGACGGCATCTTGACTTACTTTGCACGCGATGCTGCGCGTTTACTGAACAAAGCCTAAGCCCTTCACATCTCTCACTCACAAATTTTTATTGCATGCGCGTCTTTACCGTTTCAGGCACCCACGTTCAAGATGCGGTGTCCTTGCCTCGTGCATTGCCTGAAAACAGCTATGTCTGGATTGCTTGCGCCAGAAGCTATTTCTTGTCTGAGCAACAACAAGTACAAGAAACTTTGCAGAGCCTCACAGGCCATCATCTGCTTGATTTGCATGTGTCAGATTTGCTCAATGGACAACTGCCATCGCGCTTTGATTTGACCTCTTATTACGATGTGTTGGTGTTCCGACGCTTGGCTGCCAGCAACACCAGTGAGAGAGAAACAATTCAATCACCCACTGGCCTGAAATCCAAAACCAAACTGTCGGGTCCGCCCGCCCTCAGAAGGGTCGACACCAGCCCCATTGGCTTTGCGATTTTTGACAATGTGCTGCTCACCGTCCATCCCGATGATTGCGCCATTCGCGAAGCTTATGCAGCGCGTCTGTTGGCCGCCAGCACCCATGAACAAAACACGGTTGCTGAGCAATTGCCAAGATCGCTGACATCGGAAACATTGGACGACCGCTCAACAGGCGCTCGCGGCATCCCTGTCAGCCCAGCTGACATGATGCTGCGCATGGTCAGCCAAGTGGTCGATGTGTATTTGGATTTGCGCAGAGACCTGACGCGCCAGCTAGACCATTGGCAAGCTGAGCTGATCAACCCAGACACCCGCTTCAACAACTGGTCCGCCCTGTTAGAAGCGCGTCTGTCCTTGCATCACCTTGACGAAATCTGCGAAGACCAACGCAGCGCCATGCAAGATTGGCTCGAGTCATTGAACACGTGGACGCCGCCCACTTCCAATGCGTTGATGAAAGAGCATGAAATATTGAAAGTACGCAGTCGCGATGTTTTAGAGCACATCGACCGTGTGGTGCATCACGTGCGGCGCTTAGAGCAAAGCATTGAAACAGCGGTACAAATTCATTTCAATGCACAAAGCAATCGCACCAATGAAACCATGCGAACGCTGACCTCCATCACGGCCATTTTCTTGCCCTTGAATTTGATTGCCGCCATCTTCGGAATGAACTTTGAAGTTATTCCCTTGTTGCACGACAGCGCCGGGTTTTGGTGGACGATTGGCAGCATGCTCCTGATCGCGGCCACATTGGCTTGGCTGTTTTGGCGCAAGCGTTATTTGGCGCGATCAGGTCGCTAAGTACCGATTAGATTCGATCAGCCTAAGTGCTGTTTGAAAAAAGCCAAGGTTCTTTCTTGGGCCAATGCCGCTGATTCGGCATGCCATGCGCCGCGGTGATTGCAATTAAAACCATGGTGCGCGGCATAGGTAAAGACTTGCGCCTGTGGATGCGCCGTTTTGAAAGCCGCCACCGACGCCATTGAAATCCACTTGTCTTCTTCTGCAAAGTGCGCCATCACCGGCACTTTGGATTGACGTGCAGATTCAGCTTCTGTGGTCATGCCACCCCCGTAATAAGGGGCAGCAGCCGACAAGCCGTTGAGCAAGCACGCAGCGCGCCAAGTCAACAAGCCGCCCCAGCAATAACCCACCACGCCGACTTTGCCACCACACATTTTGTGCGCGTGGTCAATGCTGGCTTGAATGTCTTGCAATGCGCCAGGTGCAGGCAAGGCTTCAATGGCGGTTTTGAGGGCCATGCCTGCGCCCATGTCGGCCTCTGCATAGCCCAACTCGACATTGGCTTGTGCACGGTGGAACATGGCAGGTGCGATGGCCAAGTAAGCTTCTTTGGCATAGGCATCGGCCACTTCACGAATGTGGGTGTTCACACCAAAAATTTCTTGAAGCACAACGACAGCCGCCTTGGCCGGTGTGGCGGGCTCGGCCACATACGCTGGAAATTGTGTGCCGTCTGCGGCCGTTAAGTGAATGAAAGTTCCCATCAAGTTCTCCTTTAAGTGTGGCTGCTTGCAAGTGCGCGCTCAACAAAGTCAAGTCGATCTTGTCCCCAGAAAATTTCACCGTCAAGCACATACGAAGGTGCACCAAACACACCGGCATCAATGGCCATTTGCGTGTAAGACTCGTATCGCATTTGCGCAGCTTGACTGTAGGACTGCTCTAAACAACTGGCTGGTAAGTTTTGTTCTTTCAGCAACTCAGCCAAGGTCTTCTCATCGGCAATGTTGCGCTGCTGCGCCCACACCGCAGACAAAATAGCACCACTGATGGCCATGGCAGCCTTCGGACCTGCAGCCATGTCGACCGCAATGATGAGCTTGGCCGCGTCGTCGCCGCCGACTGGAAAATAAGTTGGCTTGACATGCAAGGGGGCGCCCAGCCATTTGCTAAAGCGTGCCAATTCAGTCAAGCGGTAGGCCTGCCTTTGGGGCGCGCGTTGACCCAAGGGCAAGCCCCCTGAGATGGGAAACACTTTGCCACCCAAATCAATGGGCATGACGCGCACACTGGCGCCTGCAACATCCAAAATTTGCTGAAAGCGCTGATGCCCCAAGTAAGCCCAAGGGCTTTGGGGAGCAAAATAATAGTCGACTGTGTGACTCACAAAAGGCTCCTTGTTAAGGTAATCTGCACGTTGAGTGCCGAAGCACCAGACAGTGTTTTACCCGTTTACCCATTATTCTGCAGGAGACATGCAATGCGCAAAGTAGTTTTGGTCACAGGCGGGAGCCGCGGCATTGGTGCTGCAACCTGCGTTTTGGCAGCTCAAAAGGGCTGGGATGTTGCCGTCAATTACACCTCCAACGCCAAAGCCGCAGACGATGTGGTGCGGCAAGTCAAGGCAGCAGGCGGGCGGGCGATCGCCGTCCAAGCCGATGTGGCCGACGAAGGCCAAGTCTTGGCCATGTTCCAAAAAGTGCGCGCAGAGTTGGGGCCACTTCAAGGCTTGGTCAACAACGCCGGAGTGGTCGATGTGTCTGCAAGGCTTGATGAAATGAGCATGGCGCGCTGGCGCCGCATGTTTGACATCAACGTCTTGGGCTCCATGCTGTGCGCACGCGAAGCCATTTTGCAAATGAGCACCAAGCACGGTGGTCAGGGCGGCAGCATCGTGAACTTGTCCAGTGCGGCAGCCAGACTTGGCTCGGCGGGTCAGTATTTGGATTACGCAGCAGCCAAAGGTGCCATCGACAGTTTCACTTTGGGCTTGGCCAAAGAAATTGCGGGCGAAGGCATTCGGGTGAATGCCATTCGACCTGGCCTGATTGACACCGAAATTCACGCTTCTGGCGGATTGCCCAATCGCGTTAAAGACCTGGAACATTTGGTACCTGCCAAGCGCGGCGGCTCTGCCATGGAAGTGGCGCAGGCCATCGTGTGGCTGCTGTCTGATGAGGCCAGCTACACCACCATGAGCTTGATCGATGTGTCTGGTGGTCGATGATGGCTGGTGCACCTGCCGACAAAATTCAATATTACTGGGAAGACATGCAACCCGGAAGTGTGCGCGATCTGGGCACCATCACACCCACGCGCGAAGAGATCATTGCCTTTGCAACGCAATTTGACCCCCAGCCATTTCACTTGGACGATGACGCTGCCAAGGCCTCCGTGTTTGGCGGCTTGTGTGCCAGCGGATGGCACACCTGCTCTATGGCCATGCGTTTGATGGTGACGCAGTTTTTACAAAAGTCTGCCAGCTTGGGCTCCCCTGGCCTTGAAAACGTCCAGTGGAAGAAGCCGGTTTTTCCCAACGATACCTTGCACCTCCAACACACCATCCTAGAAACTCGCCCCATGCGCTCCAAACCAGATGTGGGATTGGTCCGCACCGCGTGGGACATGCACAACCAGCACGGCGAGAGTGTGTTGCACATGGAGGGCTGGGGCATGTTCAGGCGCAGACATCCAGCACAAGACGCCGCCACAAACGATTAACATTCACTTTCTCTTCAACCCAAGAATTCAGCCATGTCCGTCACATCTATTGCCCATTACATTTCTGGCCAAAAAACGGCTGGCACTTCCTCTCGCGCACAAGACGTTTTCAATCCGGCCACTGGCGCTGTGACAGGCAGAGTCAGTTTGGCCAATGTGAAAGACGTTGATCAGGCGGTGGCTTCTGCACAAGCAGCCTTTCCCGCTTGGGCCGACACGCCTCCACTGCGCCGCGCTCGTGTGATGTTCAAATTCTTAGAGTTGTTGAACCAACACCGCGACACGCTGGCGCACATGATCACGGCCGAGCACGGCAAGGTGTTTACCGATGCACAAGGCGAAGTGACACGCGGCATCGACATTGTGGAATTCGCTTGTGGCATTCCGCAGTTGCTGAAAGGCGACTTCACCGACCAAGTTTCAACAGGCATCGACAACTGGACAATGCGCCAGCCTTTGGGCGTGGTGGCGGGCGTCACGCCCTTTAACTTTCCCGTCATGGTACCCATGTGGATGTTCCCCGTGGCCATTGCCTGCGGCAACACCTTTGTTTTGAAGCCCAGCCCACTTGACCCCAGCCCCAGTTTGTTCATGGCTGAATTGCTCAAACAAGCTGGCTTGCCCGATGGTGTGTTCAATGTGGTGCAAGGTGACAAAGAAGCGGTCGACGCACTGGTCGAACACCCAGATGTCAAAGCTGTGAGCTTTGTAGGCTCCACGCCCATCGCCAACAGCTTGTATGAAAACGGCGCGCGCCACGGCAAACGCGTGCAAGCTTTGGGTGGCGCTAAAAACCACATGGTGGTGATGCCGGATGCTGACATTGAGCAAGCGGTGGACGCATTGATTGGTGCGGCCTATGGTTCTGCTGGTGAGCGTTGCATGGCCATCAGCGTGGCTGTGTTGGTGGGCGATGTGGCTGAAAAACTGATGCCCTTGTTACTCGAGAAAACACGCGCACTCAAGGTTTTGAACGGTACCAATTTGGCAGCTGAGATGGGCCCCATCGTGACCGCTGCCGCCAAGCAACGCATCACGGCTTACATCGATGCGGGTGTGGCAGAAGGCGCCAAGCTCTTGGTCGACGGCCGTCAGTTTGATGGCGCCAAAGCAGGCGCAGGTTGCGACAACGGCTTCTGGTTGGGCGGCACCTTGTTTGACAACGTCACCACCGACATGAAAATTTACAAAGAAGAAATTTTTGGTCCTGTGTTGTCTTGCGTGCGCGTCAAAGATTTTGGTGAAGCGGTGCAAATCATCAATGACCATGAGTTTGGCAACGGGGTGAGTTGCTTCACGCGCGATGGCAATGTGGCGCGTGAGTTTTCACGTCGCATTCAAGTGGGCATGGTGGGCATCAACGTGCCGATTCCTGTACCCATGGCTTGGCACGGTTTTGGTGGTTGGAAGCGCAGCTTGTTTGGCGACATGCACGCGTATGGCGAAGAGGGCGTGCGTTTTTACACCAAGCAAAAATCGATCATGCAGCGCTGGCCCGAGAGCATTGGCAAGGGCGCTGAGTTTGTCATGCCCACCGCCAAATAATTCATGAACGACAGCACCTTTGATTACATCATCGTTGGCGCGGGAACAGCCGGCTGCCTGTTGGCCAATCGCTTGTCCGCAGACGCCAGCAAAAGGGTGCTGTTGATTGAAGCCGGCAAGCGTGACGATTACCACTGGATCCACATTCCTGTGGGCTATCTGTATTGCATTGGCAACCCTCGCACGGATTGGCTGTATCAAACCGAAGCGGCCGATGGCTTGAATGGTCGCAGCTTGCGTTACCCTCGCGGCAAAGTGTTGGGGGGCTGTAGTAGCATCAATGGCATGATTTACATGCGCGGCCAATCACGCGACTACGATCAGTGGGCGCAACTCACCGGCAGCGATGATTGGCGTTGGGATCGGTGCTTGCCTTATTTCAAAGCGCACGAAGACCATTACAAAGGCGCAAGCCCACTGCATGGCGCCAAAGGCGTCAAGCCAGAATTATTTGACAGTGCTGGCACATCTGACGCCAAGTCTCAAGACTATTTCAAAGTGCTCAAAGCCCGACAAGCCGGTGGCGAATGGCGCATTGAAAAACAACGTCTCAGTTGGGGCGTGCTTGATGCCTTTTCACAAGCCGCACAACAAGCGGGCATTCCGGCCACAGAAGATTTCAACCTAGGCAACAACGAAGGCATTGGTTATTTTGAAGTGAACCAACGAAGTGGCTGGCGTTGGAACACAGCCCAAGCTTTTTTGCGTCCGACTTGTTTTGCACGTCCCAACTTTGAGTTGTGGACGCAAGCGCAAGTGGCGGGCCTTGTTCTCGAAACCGATGCGAACGGTGCCAAGCGCTGCACCGGTGTCAAGGTTTGGGATGGCCATCAACTGGTCACCGCCACCGCCACACGCGAAGTGGCCTTGAGTGCTGGCAGCATTGGTTCTGCGCAAATTTTGCAGTTGTCCGGCATTGGCAATCCCGATCTTCTCAAGCCTGTAGGCGTTGAAGTACAGCACGATTTGCCAGGTGTTGGCGCCAACCTGCAAGACCATTTGCAAATACGCTCGGTCTACAAAGTGAAGCATGCCAAGACACTCAACACCTTGGCCAACAACTGGTGGGGCAAAGCCAAAATTGGTTTGGAATATGCCATGTCACGCAGTGGTCCGATGAGCATGGCGCCCAGTCAATTGGGGGCTTTCACCAAAAGCGATCCCTCACAAGCCTGGGCCAACATTCAATACCATGTGCAGCCCCTCAGCTTGGATGCATTTGGTGAGCCGCTGCACAACTTTCCGGCCATCACGGCCAGTGTGTGCAACTTGAATCCCACCAGCCGCGGCAGCGTCACTTTGAAGAGCCCTGACTTCAAAGACGCACCGGCCATTGCACCCAATTACCTGAGCACCGATGCAGACCGCAAAGTAGCGGCCGACAGTCTGCGCGTCACGCGCCGCATCATGTCGCAAGCGGCCATGGCACGGTACGAGCCCGAAGAGTTCAAGCCTGGGGTGCAATACCAAACAGATGAAGAGCTGGCCAAACTGGCAGGCGACATTGCCAGCACCATTTTTCATCCGGTCGGTACAACGCGCATGGGCCGCGATGATGACGCGATGGCAGTGGTCAACAGTCAACTTCAAGTCCGCGGCATCCGCGGTTTGCGTGTGGTCGATGCGGGCGTCATGCCCACCATCACCAGCGGCAACACCAACAGCCCCACCTTGATGATTGCGGAAAAGGCGGCGCATTGGATGGCTTTGGACGCCACGGGAAATCCCTGATGGGAATGGCCTGTGAAGCAAGCTACATTTCATGCACTCGATGAACTGCAGTTTGGGTTCGTTTTGAGGGCAGAGGAGACACCCAAACTACTCGAACATGAACATCCAAAACGAGATGTAACTTTTGATAGGCGCCGCGAAAGCGGCGCTTTTTTTTCATGGAATTGCTGATCGTCTCTCTCGCGTCCTTGTTTGCCGGCATGGTCGATTCGATCGTTGGCGGGGGTGGCCTGATTTTGGTCCCCGCACTCTTCGCCACATTTCCATCTGCTCCCCCAGCCACCTTGGTCGGCACCAACAAAAGCGCCGCCATTTGGGGCACTGCATTTGCCACGTACCAGTTCAGCAAAAAAGTAGACATGCGATGGGGCGCCCTGATGCCTGCTGCCAGTGCAGGCTTGCTCGGCTCATTGTTAGGCGCATGGACGGTCACAGAAGTTGACCCCAGTTTTTTGCGCAAAGCCTTGCCCTTTATTTTGTTGGCCTTGCTGGCCTACACGCTGGCCAAGAAAGACATGGGGCAACGACACGAGCCTCGCTTCAAAGGTCGGCAAGAAGCCATTGCGGCCATGGTCATGGGGCTGTTGATTGGCTTTTACGATGGCTTCTTTGGCCCTGGCACTGGCAGTTTTTTTGTCTTCGCGTACGTGCGCTTGTTGGGATACGACTTTCTCAACGCTTCAGCTTCTGCCAAGTTGATGAACACCGCCACCAATTTTGCAGCGCTGGTGTTGTTCACATTGCAAGGCCATGTGTGGTGGCATCTGGCACTGCCCATGGCTTTGGCGAATGTGCTCGGCAGTTTGCTGGGCACGCGCTTGGCCTTGAGGTACGGTGCGGGCTTTGTGCGCTATGTATTTTTAGCCGTGGTGGCAGCCCTGATTGTGAAAACGACTTACGACGGATTTTTCCGCTGAGGTGCAAACTGGGTGTAGGCCACCCCCATCAAGGCAATGGCAGCGCCGACCAACTTGATCACGGTGTATTGCTCTCCCGTGAGGGCCCAAGCAAACAGACCCGCAACAGGCGGCATGAGGTACATCAAGGGGGCGGTTTTGGCAACGCCCCTTACTTGGTTCACCCAGCCCCACACCAACCAACCGCCAAACGCTGAAATCAAAATGGACCACGCCATGGCCGCCCAGCCTTGCACGCCCAAACTGTCCCAAGGTGCTTCAAGGCCAGCAGGAATAGACAAGAGCATGACGGGCAAACCACCCCACAAGGTGGCGTAACCCATCGTGAGCACGCTGCCATGTTGCTCGAGCAGGGGCTTGGCTTGAACGGTGTAATAAGAGAACAGTACCGCGGCCACAAACAACATCACATCGCCGCCACTTGCGCGCCAGTCACCTTTGAGCAATTTGTCAGACAAGAAAAGAAGCACGCCTGCGAATGCAACCATCACACCGATCACTTGGGTGCGCTGCAACTTTTCATGGCCTTTCCAGCGCAAGATCAACAGGGTGAAGATGGGACCACATGCCAAGATCACAGAGCTTGAAAATGGCGTTGACAAATGAATGCCGTAACACACGATGCCCACATGCAAGCTGTGTCCCACAAAACCCAAACGGGCCAAGGCCATCACATCTTGGCGCGGCAACGGCGGCAGAAATTGACCCAGCGTGACGCGCATCAAGATGAGCGCACACACAGGCATGATGAGATAGCGCGCCAGCAAAAATCCACTGGGCGTGAGCGTGTTCAGCAGGTACTTTTGCACACTGAAGTTGGCACCCCAGATCAAAATCAAAACAAGGGCGGCGCTCAGCGCCAATCGCTGTGGTGCCGAATGTTTCAATCCTTGACCACCACTGGCACGCGTGCTGCCAAAGCACACATCAATTCGTAGCCTACCGTACCGGCTGCATGCGCAACTTCGTCAATGACAACGCCCGTTGTGGAACTTGCTTGGGATGTGCTTTTTTGAGGCAGGCCCCACAAGGTCACTTCGCTGCCCACATCGGCATGCGGCAAATCAGTGAGGTCCACCGTGAGCATGTCCATGCTGACACGGCCTAGCGTACGCGTACGATGACCGTCCACACAAACGGGAGTGCCCGTTGGGGCAATGCGCGGATAGCCGTCGGCATAACCACACGCCACCACGCCAATTCGCATTGGGCCGTCGGCTACAAATGCCGAGCCATAGCCCACCGAGTCACCTGCTTGCAAATGTTGCACAGCAATGATGTTGGCATTCAAACTCATGACGGGTTTCAAACCCCAGTCTTGGGCTGAGTGCAAAGGGAAATCGGGCGAACTGCCATACAAAGCAATGCCAGGTCGGATCCAGTCTGCGCGCACAGCCAAATCTTTGGCGTGGCGCAAGCTTGCTGCGCTGTTGCACAAACTTCGTTCGCCAGACAAATCATGGGTGTATTGGTGAAAGATGGACATGGCCGCTGCAATGCCTTTTTCACCGTCGGCGTCACTGAAGTGTGTCATCAGTGAAATTTCATCCACTTGCGGCAATGCATTCAATCGCGTCCAAGCAGCCCGGAAGGCCTGAGGGGCAAATCCCAAACGGTTCATGCCACTGTTCATTTTGAGAAAGACCCGATGCGGCTGATGGGTTTTGTGCACCGCCAGCATGTCGATTTGCGCTTCGCAGTGCACAACGTGCCACAGGTTCAATCGAGAACACAACTCCAAATCACGCGTCTCAAACACCCCTTCTAGCAACAGAACAGGTCCACGCCAACCCAGTTGGCGAACGCGTTCGGCCTCAGCCAAATCCAGCAAGGCAATGCCGTCAGCCGCCCGCAAACCCTCGAAAACACGCTCGATGCCATGGCCATAGGCGTTGGCCTTGACCACGCCCCAGACCAGCGCATCGGGGGCCGCGGCTTTGATTTGCGACAGGTTGTGGCGCAAAGCTTGAATGTCGATGGTGGCCTGAATCGGTCTTGGCATGGCGGATCGTTACAAAAACGGCGATCAATCTCGCGGGTTGAAGCCTAGATTGTGGCACTACAGAGCGTGATATAACTGAAACTTACGCCAACACACGCTAGCGAGTGTTGCTTTGATACTTTTTCTAATTTTCGAATTCGGCCTTTTGCCTGATCGATTCACTGCATGATTTCATGAAGCGCGGTTTTTACACCATCATGGCGGCCCAGTTTTTCAGTTCGTTGGCCGACAACGCGCTTTTCGTCGCGGCGGTAGAATTGATTCGCACCAGCGGTGGCGCGGAGTGGCAGCGTGCGGCCTTGGTGCCCATGTTTGCTTTGTTTTATGTGGTGCTTGCGCCCTTTGTCGGCGCCTTTGCAGACTCACGGCCCAAAGGCGAGGTGATGTTCATCAGCAATGCCATCAAAGTGGTGGGCTGTTTGTTGATGTTGTTTGGCACGCACCCCTTGTTGTCTTACGCCATTGTGGGATTGGGCGCCGCAGCCTATTCACCCGCCAAATATGGCATCTTGACCGAATTGTTGCCCGCCTCTCAATTGGTCAAGGCCAATGGTTGGATTGAAGGTCTCACCATCGCCTCCATCATTTTGGGCGTGTTGGTCGGCGGCCAATTGGTGGGCACGCATGTCTCTGAGTATTTGTTGAGCTTTGATTTGCCGCTCGTCGATACAGGCATTGACACAGCGCCAGAGGCTGCCATTTTGCTGTTGATCACGTTCTATGCTTTGGCCGCTTGGTTCAACACCCGCATTCCCGATACAGGCGTCGCCATGCGCGCCATGCCCAAAAACTTATTGGCCTTGCTGCCCGACTTCTGGGATTGCAACACTCGCCTGTGGAAAGACCGCTTAGGCCAAATCTCCTTGGCAACAACCACATTGTTTTGGGGCGTCTCTGGCAACTTGCGCTACATCGTCTTGGCATGGAGCGCAGCGGCCTTGGGCTACAGCACCACACAGGCTTCTAGCTTGGTCGGCGTGGTGGCCATTGGCACTGCGGTTGGCGCCGTGGTGGCCTCCGTGCGAATGAAGCTGCATCAGGCCACGCGCGTCATGCCATTGGGCATTGCCATGGGCGTGTTGGTGATGGGCATGAATTTCATCGACAACGTGTGGGTGGCTGCGCCCTTTCTCATTTTGTTAGGCGCCTTGGGCGGTTTCTTGGTGGTGCCCATGAACGCATTGCTGCAACACCGAGGTCACAACTTGATGGGTGCAGGTCGTTCGATTGCGGTCCAAAATTTCAACGAGCAAGCATGCATCTTGTTGTTGGGTGGCTTCTACAGTTTCTCGACGGGCATGGGCTTGTCAGCCTTTGGCGCCATCACCGCCTTTGGCTTTGTGGTGGCCAGCATCATGTGGGTCATCAAGCGCTGGCATGAGCACAACCTGCGCGAGCACAGTGCGGTGTTGAATCACTTGATCGACGTTGCCAAAAACGACAACCTTCACGGCTAACAAGCCATTCTGAATTTTTTGAAGCAGGTGCAACCCATGAAATCAATCTATGACTTCGACGCCATTCAAATGAATGGTCAACCCTTGGCGCTGGCTTCACTGCGCGGCCAAGTGATGTTGATCGTGAACACCGCCAGTGCCTGTGGCTTCACACCCCAGTTTGGGGGTTTAGAAAAAATTCACCAAGCCTACAAAGACCAAGGCTTGGCCGTGTTGGGATTTCCTTGCAATCAGTTTGGCAGCCAAGATCCTGGCAGCAACGAGTCGATTGCCAGCTTCTGCCAACTAAACTACGGCGTGAGTTTTCCCATGATGGAAAAGATCAAGGTGAATGGTCCCGAAGCGCACCCCCTTTATCAATGGTTGTGCGCAGAAGCACCCGGTTTGTTTGGCAGCAAGGCCATCAAGTGGAATTTCACCAAGTTCTTGATTGGCCGCGATGGCCGCGTGCTCAAACGTTATGCGCCCATGGACAAGCCAGAGAACATTGGCAAAGACATTGAAGCGGCTCTGAGCGCTGCTTAAGCACTCAGCGTCAAGGCCTCGTCCACCAACTCCACCCAGTGCCTTACGGGCACGTCAGCGCCACTTTGTAAATGGGTGATGCAACCTATGTTGGCGCTCAAAATGGCCTTGGGTTGCAACTTGTTCAGATGACCCAATTTGCGATCACGCAAGGCATACGCGGTATCGGCTTGCAAGACAGAGTAAGTCCCGGCTGAGCCGCAGCACAAGTTGGACTCTAGCTCGGTGACTCGCAACTGAAAACCCAATTGACCTAACTGCGCTTCAACGCCGCCCTTCAATTGCTGCCCGTGCTGCAATGTGCACGGTGGGTGATAGGCCAGGGGTCCTGCTGCGGCCACCACCTCGGGTTTCAAACGCTTTTGAAGTTCAGGCAAACACAAAGGCAACAACTCACTCAGATCCCGTGTGAGTTCTGAAATGCGTTTGGCTTTGTCTGCATACTGCGCATCGTGTTGCAACAAGTGGCCATATTCTTTGACCGTGACACCGCAACCCGAAGCATTCATGACAATGGCTTCTACGCCTTGAGTGACCCATGGCCACCATGCGTCAATGTTGCGCCGCATGTGGTCCAAGCCACCCACCTGATCGTTCAAGTGAAATTTAACGGCACCACAACAACCCGCCTCAGGCGGCACCACCACTTCAATGCCACATGCATTGAGCACACGTGCTGTGGCGGTGTTGATGTTGGGCTTCATGGCAGGCTGGACGCAGCCCGCCAACATCAGTACTTTTCGTGCATGGGTTTGGGTGGGCCAAGCACCAGCGTCCTGAGGCGCGGGCACCTTGGCTTGAAGCGTTGCGGGCAACAAAGCCCTCACGCTTTGTCCCAGCTTCATGGCGGGCGCAAACAGAGCGGACGTCAGGCCTTCTTTCAAAAGCCAACGGACTGCGCGTTCTTGAACGGGCCGCTGAACTTTGGCATCGACCACCTTGCGACCCAGGTCCACCAAATGGCCGTACTGCACGCCACTGGGGCACGTGCTTTCGCAATTGCGGCAGGTGAGGCACCGGTCTAAATGCATTTGCGTTTTGCGCGTGGGCTCGGCACCTTCAAAGACTTGCTTCATCAGATAGATACGGCCACGCGGTCCATCCAGTTCATCGCCCATCAACTGATAAGTGGGGCACGTGGCCGTGCAAAAACCACAGTGCACACACGAGCGAAGAATGGCCTCGGCTTCTTGACCGAGCAGGGTATTTTGAAACTCAGGTGCGAGTTGGGTTTGCATGTTGAGCCTCAGAAATGCGCGTTCAATCTGCGAGGGCCAAACAGGCCGGCAGGGTCAAATTCTTGTTTCAGTGCGTGCTGAATGCGTTGATGTACCGCATCCAGCGGCGTGAAGACGGGCACCGACACTGGCAGGGCCGCACTGGCTTGCTGCGGTCTTCTGAACAAGGTGGCCTGACCCCCCACCGCTGCGGCGGCTTTGCGAAGGGCTTCAGCTTCTGACAGCGGCGCCCAGACCCAGCGCTGAGCGCCATGCCATTCAATGAAAGGCGCGCTTGTACTTGCTGGCAAATTCAAAACGGGCGCCGTTTGCGGCACCGACAAACGCCACAAGGCCACATCGGTCGATGCTGCGGCTTGGGTAAAAAAGGGCAAGCGTTGGTCTGCACAGGCGATCCAATCTTGGGTTGCACTCTCGGACGCTTGCACCAACAATTCACTGTTCAAGACCGCAAGGTCCTGCGACATGCGAACTTTGGCGGCCTCAACGGCTGCGTGTGCGCCGCGAAGACGCACGAACAACATCTCGGGCTGGCCTGGCATGCTGTTGTCTTGGACCCAGCAACTGGCATTCAAAGGCAAAGGTTGACCACCCCAGCGATGCAACAGTGCCAGCGCTTGAGCTTGTGGCAACCGGCACATGAGGTGAGCCTCTGCGGGTGCGACGGGCAATACTTTCAAAGAGACTTCGGTGATCAAACCCAAGGTGCCCCAGCTACCCGCCAGCAATCGGCTGACGTCGTAACCTGCCACATTCTTCATGACCTGGCCACCAAAAGTCAGGTGCTCGCCGCGGCCGTTGATGAATTTCAAACCAAGCACAAAGTCGCGAACTGCGCCCACACTGGCGCGCGCTGGACCACTCAAACCCGATGCCACCATGCCACCCACGGTGGCTTGGCTGTGGGTGCGGTCGGCTGCAAACACCGGAGGTTCAAACGCCAAGCACTGGCCTTGCGCTGCCAGTGTTTTTTCCAAATCACACAATAGCGTGCCAGCGCCGACAGTGATGACTAACTCACTGGGCTCATATTGCACAATGCCCGACAGACCGCGTGTTTCCAGCAACTCGCCTTCCAAGGCCTCGCCATAAAAATCGTGGCTCCCCGAACCGTAGATCCGAAAGCTTTTGCGTAGTGCAGACCCCGTCGATGCAGCGGCGCGCACGGTGTCCAACAAGGCGGCCAGATCTGGGTAAGCGCTTGGACTTGAGCGAATGGTTGGACTGTCGTTCATGTCGCCATGTTAAACGGACACGCTCTGTTTCTGGCCACTTTTGCAGAACGCAAGCGTCAAAAATAGGTCAATTCAGTTGTTGAAAAAACTCACAAGCAAACCAGGTGTGTCGACCCGCATGGCAAAAACACAACCCGATTGGGGCAAGGCTTGAAGCTCTGCCGTACTTCGGCCATGGGCCGATGTGGTGATGAACAGGGTGCGCAAATCTTCTCCGCCAAAACATGGCATGGTGGGGCACTGAACAGGCGTTTCAATGTAAGCGACACACCGACCATCGGGCGCAATTTTGACCAAGCGATGACCCTCGTACATAGCGGCATAGTAAAACCCCTCCGCATCCACAGCGGCGCCATCGGGTCGGCCTGCGTAAGACTGCGCCACATCCGATCCATAAATCCAGTCTTTGGGCTTGGCTGGAAATTGTGCAAAGACACGTTCATGGGTCATTTGCTGAGATGTCACATCAAAGTCCCAAGCGCGAATGCAATGTGCACCCGTGTCGGACCAATACATGGTTTTGCCGTTGGGTGACCATGCCAAGCCGTTGGCCACTGTGGCCTGATCGGCTTTGGACTGCAGTGCGTGGTTGGCTTGTAAGGCATACAAAACACCGGCGGCTTGATCGCGCGGCTCGTACATCGTGCCACTCCAAAAATTGCCGGCAGGATCGCACTTGCCATCGTTGAACCGCAGTTTGCTTGTATCGTAGGGTGCAGCGGCCAACAATTCCAACGCACCTCCCCACTCACGTGCGCGGTAAATACCGCTTCGCAACGCCATGACCCAGCCGCCTTTGCTTGCAGGCGCAAAACAACCTGGCTCTTCTTGCAAAGGCCAATCTTCAACTGCATGGCTTTGCGACAAATCAGATGAAACCTTCATGCGCCGCAATCGGCGTCCCGGAATATCGACCCAATACAAACATTTTTCTTGAGGATGCCAAAAGGGCGACTCGCCCAAGACATCGGCTTGGGTTGTCATGCAGTGCCATGCGGGTCGCACAAAAGGAATTTCAGCAGTCATCGATACGCTCAGTTTGAAACATTGCTGGCATTGTCAATTAATTTGGGTATGTAAAAACTTGGTAACAAAAACAACAGGCGAAAAAAAGCCCGCCGAAGCGGGCTGTGAGGATGGAGACTAACTTCTCGGAAAGTCTTTGGGAAATCTTGACAGATTAACCGTGATAAGCAGTTTCGCCGTGTGAGCTGATGTCCAAACCTTCGCGCTCTGCTTCTTCAGAAACACGCAGTCCAACAGTCAGGTCAACCAACTTGAAAGCCACAAAGGAAACCACACCAGACCAGACAACTGTCACGAGCACGGCTTTGGCTTGTGTCCAAACTTGTGCAGCGATGGAGTAATCAGCAGCTGTGATGCCAGTGGCTGTGACCCAGTCGGCCACGAAGCCAGGGCCGCCCAAGGCTGGTGAATTGAACACACCGGTGAGCAACGCGCCGACAATACCGCCCACGCCGTGAACACCGAAGACGTCCAAGGAGTCATCTGCGCCCAACATTTTCTTCAGGCCATTGACGCCCCACAAACATGCGAAGCCAGCAATGATGCCAATCACCAAGGCGCCGCCGATACCGACGTTGCCAGCCGCTGGCGTGATGGCCACCAAACCAGCCACTGCACCGGATGCAGCACCCAACATAGAGGCTTTGCCACGCATCAACGCTTCACCAACACACCATGCCAACACGGCAGCGGCTGTGGCCAACAAAGTGTTCACGAAAGCAAGGGCTGCAAAACCGTTGGCTTCGAGGGCAGAGCCCGCGTTGAAACCGAACCAGCCCACCCACAACAATGAAGCACCGACCATGGTCAATGTCAAAGAGTGAGGTGCCATGGCTTCGCGGCCATAACCAATGCGCTTGCCAACCATGAAAGCACCAACCAAACCAGCCACCGCAGCATTGATGTGGACCACGGTACCGCCAGCGAAGTCGAGGGCGCCCCATTGCCAGATCATGCCGGCTTTGCTGTTCATTTCGTCCACAACTTCTTTCGCTGTGTAAGCGTCAGGACCCATCCAGAACCAGACCATGTGTGCGACGGGCAAGTAGCTGAAAGTGAACCACAAAGTCATGAAGAGCAAGACTGCGGAGAACTTGATGCGCTCTGCAAATGCACCCACGATCAAGGCACAAGTGATGCCAGCGAAAGTGGCTTGGAAACCCGCGAAGGTAATTTCAGGAATGGCGACGCCTTTGCTGAAAGTCGCAGCGTTGGCAAAGGTACCCGTTGCGTTGTCCCAGATGCCGTTCATGAACAAGCGATCCAGACCACCAATGTAAGCATTGCCTTCAGTGAACGCCAAGCTGTAGCCGTAGATGAACCACAACACAGTGATCAATGAGAAAGTGACCATGACTTGCATCAGCACTGACAACATGTTCTTGCTGCGGACCAAGCCGCCATAGAACAAAGCCAAGCCTGGCACGACCATCAAGATCACCAAGATGGTGGAAACCATCATCCAAGCTGTATCGCCTTTGTTAGGAACAATGGCAGGTGCTGCTTCAGCGGCTGCGGGTGCTGCGGCAGGCGCAGTGGCAGGTGCTGTTGCTTCGGCTTTGGCTTCAGGCTTGGCTTCCGCTTTGGCTTCTACTTTTGCTTCCGCTGCTGGGGCAGTTTGTGCAAATGCCGCACCGCCAAAACACAGCGTCAATCCCAATGCGAGGGAGGCTAGTAATTTTTTCATTCTGTTCTCTCTTTCTGGGCCATCAAAGGGCTTCAGCCCCAGTTTCACCGGTGCGAATGCGAATGACTTGTTCCAAGTCGTACACAAACACTTTGCCGTCACCAATCTTGCCGGTGCGAGCACCCGATTCAATGGCTTCGATCACGCGCTCGACCAACTCGTTAGAGACGGCGGCTTCAATCTTGACCTTGGGCAAGAAATCAACCACGTACTCAGCGCCGCGGTACAGCTCGGTGTGGCCCTTTTGGCGACCAAAGCCTTTGACTTCGGTCACAGTAATGCCTTGCACACCAATACCAGACAGGGCTTCACGCACCTCGTCCAGCTTGAAGGGTTTAATGATGGCGGTCACCAGTTTCATGATGGCTCCTTGTAATTCAGAAAATTAGAACGTGTACTTGAGGCCAACAACCAAGCCGGCTTTGCCCAATTGCTTGCCAGCGGGGCTGACGTAAGAACCGGTTTTGGCGTTGGTGCCAATGACAGCAGCAGAAGCGGCCAAACCATTGCCCAAGTCTTTGCCCAATGTCAGGGCTGCGTCTGTGTAGGAGTAAATGCTGTTACCAGCGCCTTTGACACTTTGGTAGCCGAGGTGAGGTGTGAATGTGTAGCCATCACCCAAATCAAAATTGGCGGTCAGATCCACATAAGAGCTGCCTTTGCTGTTGGCAAAGCCAAACAAATTGCCTGTGCTTTGTGAATACTTCAATGTGGTGGGGCCCATGGTGACGGCGCCATACAACTCATTGGTGTTGGCGCTCACAGCCAAGCCATTGCCAGAATATTCATAGTGCAAGAAGCCCACGTCGTAAGCAACTTCTCCCACGGAGAACTTGTAACCACCGTAGTAGTCAACTTCTGCATTGGATTTACCACCAGAGTCTTTGATCCACTTGATGCTAGAAGCCCAAACGCCGACATAAGCGCCGCTCTTGTCTGCGTAATCAGCACCGCCTTGCAATGCGGGGTCCAAACGGCTTTGTGAAATACCGCGGTAACGGTATTCGTTCACGCCACCTACATTGAATGACAAAGAAGACTCGGGTTCTGCGGGGGCGGCTTGGGCAAATGCACTGCCAGCAGCGGCCAAAGACATGGCCAACATCAAGGGGGTAACGATCTTTTTCATTGGGAGCTCCTGTTAAATGAGAATGAGACTGGTGGGTTCAAGCATTTAGCATGCCAAAGCGCAAAAGGCCTGCCTGCTGAACCCGCTCGCCCCTCTGACGGGGGTGCATTTTGTTGAGACCGGTGTTCCAATGGGCTTAGCACCGCCCTAGGTCCGGCTGATTTCAGTCTTACACGCCTCGCACCGGTTTGGTGCAAGGAGTGTTTATGCGTCTTTCTTTGGTGCAAAGTAGGGCCTTGGTGGGCCTTCTATCCCCTGCCGTCACCGTTGAGGTGCATTTGGCCAATGGCTTGCCCAGCTTCACATTGGTGGGTTTGGCCGATGTCGAAGTCAAAGAGGCCAGGGAACGGGTACGGTCCGCCTTGTTGAATTCAGGCTTTGAATTCCCCAACAACCAGCGAATCACGGTCAATTTAGCGCCCGCCGACTTGCCCAAAGATTCAGGTCGCTTTGATTTGCCCATCGCACTGGGGATCTTGGCGGCCAGTGGGCAAATTGACGGTAGCCGACTGCATCGCTATGAGTTTGCTGGCGAGTTGTCCTTGTCCGGCGCGCTGAGGCCCGTGCGTGGGGCATTGGTCATGGGTTTGGCACTCTACAAGCTGGCAAATGCGCCCCACTTGGTGTTGCCGCCTGGCAGTGCCGAGGAGGCTGCTTTGGTGCCTGGCGCCACGGTTTACCGGGCCAAACATTTGCGAGAAGTGGCTCAGCCTTTTTTGCCAGTGGGTCAAACATCCGATGACGTCACCAGCACTTGGGAGCGCCTGCCAGAGCCCGTGCACCCGCCTCAGGCAGCCTTCACGCCGGCCTTGGACTTGGCCGATGTCAAAGGCCAAACAGGTGCCAAGCGCGCATTGGAAATTGCAGCAGCGGGTGGACACAGTTTGCTCATGGTGGGTCCTCCAGGTTCAGGCAAGTCGATGTTGGCGCATCGCTTCGCCGGCTTGCTGCCCGATTTGAGCGTGGATGAGGCTTTGGAAACAGCATCGGTGGCCAGTTTGGCTGGGCGCTTTCAAATTGCAAATTGGCTGAAACGCCCCACACGCCATCCCCATCACTCGGCCAGTGCCGTGGCATTGGTCGGTGGTGGCTCACCGCCCCGCCCCGGCGAAATTTCCTTGGCGCACCATGGCGTTTTGTTTTTGGATGAGCTGCCTGAATTTCCAAGGTCCGCATTGGAGGCTTTGCGCGAACCCTTAGAGTCGGGCAGCGTCACCATTTCACGCGCAGCACATTCGGCTGAGTTTCCTGCACGTTTTCAGTTGATTGCCGCCATGAACCCTTGCCCCTGCGGTTATGCAGGTCAGGTTCGAACGCCCGGTCAGGTAGGTCCCGTCTGCCGGTGCACCCCCGACCAAGTGCACCGATACAGCAACAAAATCAGCGGGCCCTTGCTTGACCGAATTGATCTGCACATGGAGGTTCCCAGCCAAAGTGCTGCACAGTTGATCCATGCAACGGCGGGAGAAAACACCGCCACCATCAAGATGCGTTGTGATCGGGTGAGGCGCAGATCACTTCAGCGGCAAGGCTGTACCAATCAAGCGCTCAGCGGGGCGGCGCTCGACCTTCATGGCAAATTAGGCCCAGAGGCTGCGGCCTACCTGACCCAAGTGGCCACACATTTTTCGTGGAGTGGCCGAAGCACCCACCGCGTTCTGAAAATTGCCAGAACGATTGCCGACTTGGCAGAGCGTCAAGACATTTTGTCTTTGCACATCGCCGAGGCTGTTCAATATCGCAGGCCGTTCGCAGCGCACCGATAATGCAGTCATGCGCAGAATCAGGCCGTACTGGGATCTCACAAGCATCTCTCATCACGCTCCCGAATTAGCGCCCTTTGCAGTTTGGCTGTCTTGGGCTCAATTGATCACTTGGGGCAGCGTGTTTTACACCTTCTCATTGATCATGGGACCGGTGGAGCGCGAGCTGGGCCTCAGCCGCGCAGATGCTTCACTGGGTTTCAGTTTGGCCTTGTTGGCAGATGGTCTGATGGCTTATGCCATAGGGCGCTGGATCGACCGCGGTCACGAACGCAGGGTGATGACTTGGGGGTCTGCTTGGGTGGGATTGTGTTTGTTGGCACACAGCTTCATTGACAGCCTTGTGGGCTTTTATGCGGTGTGGTTAGGCCTGGGCTTGGGCATGTCCGCCACCTTGTACGCGCCCGTGTTTGCCGTGGTCACGCGACGCTTTCCAAATGACTTTCGGCGCGCCATCATCATCATGACTTTCTTGGGCGGATTGGCCAGCACGGTGTTCATACCGCTGTCGTCTTGGTTGATTCAAAGCTTGGGCTGGCGGCATGCCTTGTGGGTCTTGGCATTGATGCAGTGGCTGATCTGCATGCCCTTGCATGCATGGTTGCTGAAAGGTGCAGCGCCTCAAAAGGCGCTTGTAAATGCAATCACAAGTCCAGACGCCAATGCAGATTCAAATGCGCGCCTCGCCACACCAACAGTTTCCATCAAAGTGCATTTAAAGCGCGCGCCCTTTTGGTTGCTGGCGGGCTTCATGCTGATGACCGCCATTGTCAGCTCTGCATTGCCTGCACACATGGTGAGTTTGTTGGAAGAAGCGCACCTGTCACCAGCGTGGGTCATTGCCATTCCAGCTTCCATTGGCGCCATTCAAGTGCTGGGGCGTTTCTTGTTGTTTTTGTTTGAAAAACATTTGGATGTTCATGCTGCCAACCGATGGATTCCATGCCTGGTACCTCTGGGCTTGGTGTTTTTGGTTATGGGTGGATTGGCACCCTGGGCGGCTTTGCTGTTCGTCACGTTTTATGGCCTCGGTAATGGTCTGAACACCATCGTCAAAGGCACTGCCATGGCGCAATATGTCAGTCGCGACCACGTGGGACAACTCAATGGCGTGTTGGGCGTGCCATTGGCCATGGGGCGCGCTGTCGCGCCTTGGGCTTTGGGTTTGATGTGGACACCCGAGGTGGGCTATGCGCACGGCCTGCGTTGGATGTTGCTGGCCGGCGTTTTGGGCGTGGCGTGTTTGTGGTGGGCGCAAAAGAGCGCGCACCAAACACACATGAAGGCGCTCACAGATTAGGCGCCAACAATCTCTGAATGTCTGACACTTTCAAGTTCTGACGCTTGGCCAAGTCTTGCACTTGGTCTTCACTCACTTTGCCCACGTTGAAGTATTGACTGTCGGGGTGGCTGAGGTAAAAACCGGATACGCTGGCGGCAGGCGTCATGGCCAAACTCTCCGTTAAGCCCATGCCAATCTCTTCGCATTGCAAGAGTTCAAACATTTGCTTTTTAACCGAGTGGTCAGGGCAGGCAGGGTAGCCTGGTGCAGGTCGGATGCCTTGGTATTTTTCGGCAATCAAGTCGTCGAGCGATGCGTTCTCTGTGGCGGCGTAGCCCCACAAATCTTTGCGAACGCGCTCATGCATGCACTCTGCAAAGGCTTCTGCAAAACGATCGGCCAAGGCTTTGAGCATGATGGCGCTGTAATCGTCGTGTGCCGCTTCAAAAGCTTGCTCGCGTTTTTCAACACCGATGCCAGCCGTGACGGCGAAGACGCCAACGTAGTCTTGTAGTTGGGTAGGTTGACCTTTTGCGTCAAGCAAAGGCGCCACAAAATCTGCCAAACAACGGCTGGGCTTGCCGGTTTGCTTTTCTGTTTGTTGACGCAAGCCATGCCATGTGAGCACAGGCGTTTGACGCGACTCATCGGCATACAAAGCAATGTCGTCGTGGTTCACACTGTTGGCAGGATACAAGCCCATCACACCGTGCGCGGTGATCCAACGGCCTTCAATGATTTTTTGCAGCATCTTCTGCGCATCGTGGAAGACTTTTTGCGCTTCAACGCCCACCACTTGGTCTTTCAAAATGGCGGGGTACGGGCCGGCCAAATCCCAGGTTTGGAAAAAGGGGGCCCAGTCGATGTAACGCGCCAATTCGGCCAGGTCAAAATTCTTGAACACACGGCGACCAATGAACTTGGGCGTGGGTGATTTAAAACTTGTCCAATCGATTTGCGTTTTATTGCCACGCGCTTTGGCCAATGGCCACATGGGCGTTTGCTTTTTGTTGGCATGCATCTCACGCACTTTGGCGTAGTCGGCATTGAGTTCGTCAATGTAGGTGGCAGCTTGGTCAGACAACAAACCTTGCGCCACGCTCACGCTGCGCGAGGCGTCGGGCACATAGACCACTGGACCTTCGTAGTGCGGTGCAATTTTGACGGCCGTGTGCACTCGGCTGGTGGTGGCGCCACCAATCAGCAAAGGCATTTTGCGCAAACGGAAATGCGCGTCTTTTTGCATCTCGCTGGCCACGTACTGCATCTCTTCCAGGCTGGGGGTGATGAGACCTGACAAGCCAATGATGTCGGCATTTTCTTCTTTGGCCTTGGCCAAAATTTCATGACAAGGCACCATCACGCCCATGTTGACCACGTCAAAGTTGTTGCACTGAAGCACCACGGTCACGATGTTCTTGCCAATGTCGTGCACGTCGCCTTTGACGGTGGCAATCACAATCTTGCCTTTGGATTTGACGTCTTGACCTGCGGCTTCTTGCTGGCGCTTTTCTTCTTCGATGTAAGGGACCAAGTGCGCCACGGCTTGCTTCATCACACGCGCAGACTTGACCACTTGCGGCAAGAACATCTTGCCTTGGCCAAACAAATCGCCCACCACGTTCATGCCATCCATGAGCGGGCCTTCAATCACGTGCAGCGGTCGGCCGTTCTTGGCCAAAATTTCTTGATAGGCTTCTTCGGTGTCTTCGGTGATGAAGTCGGTGATGCCGTGGACCAAGGCGTGTGACAAGCGTGCCGATACAGACACGGGCGCATCGGGTGTGCCGCGCCAAGCTAGCTTTTGTGAATCATCTTTGGCGGCACCTTTGGCATTTTCTGCCACTTCCACCAAACGCTCACCCGCGTCGGGACGGCGATTCAACACCACGTCTTCCACACGCTCACGCAAGTCAGGTTCTAGCTCGTCGTACACGCCCACCATGCCGGCATTGACAATGCCCATGTCCATGCCCGCTTGAATGGCGTGGTACAAAAACACCGTGTGAATGGCTTCGCGCACAGGGTCGTTGCCGCGGAAGCTGAAGGACACATTGGACACACCGCCCGACACTTTGGCGCCTGGCAAATTTTGTTTGATCCAGCGCGTGGCCTCAATGAAATCGACCGCGTAGTTGTTGTGCTCTTCAATGCCGGTGGCAATGGCAAAAATGTTCGGATCAAAAATAATGTCTTCGGGTGGAAAGTCCACCTCATCGACCAACACGCGATAGGCGCGTTCGCAAATTTCTATTTTGCGTTGGTAGGTGTCGGCCTGGCCTTTTTCATCAAACGCCATCACCACCGCTGCAGCGCCATAGCGCTTGATCAACTGCGCTTGATGCTTGAAGGCATCTAGGCCTTCTTTCATGCTGATGGAATTGACGATACCTTTGCCTTGAATGCAGCGCAGACCCGCTTCAATCACACTCCATTTGGAGGAATCGATCATGATGGGCACGCGGGCAATGTCGGGCTCGGAGGCAATGAGGTTCAAGAAACGAACCATGGCCGCTTGGCTGTCCAACATGGCTTCGTCCATGTTGATGTCAATGATTTGTGCGCCGTTTTCCACCTGCTGACGGGCCACGGCCAAAGCTTGTTCGTATTCGCCGTTCAAAATCATGCGGGCGAAGGCTTTAGAGCCTGTGACGTTGGTGCGCTCACCAATGTTCACGAAAAGAGTACCCGTGCCGATTTGAACCGGCTCTAAGCCAGACAGTTTTAACGGGGGAACAGCAACTGAAGACACAACTCACCTCTTGGATCGCAGGTGAGCGTGGTTTGCAATAAGAATGGGGCATGCCCCAGATTGAACTCCAAGCCTGACTCGCAACCTTGATGGGCGGCGAGCTGCAACGCTCCTTGGAGATGGCTTATTTTAACTGGCTAAACGGGACGATCAGGCCGCCTCTTTGTAAAACGCCGCCGTGTGCAAGCCTCTGGGTGCCAATGGACCCACGGCCTTTTGAATGGCACCGATGTGATCTGGCGTGGTGCCGCAACAGCCGCCCACAATGTTGACCAAACCTTCCGCTGCAAATTCATGCAGCAAACGGCTGGTAACCTCGGGCGTTTCATCAAAGCCGGTCTCACTCATGGGGTTGGGCAAGCCCGCGTTGGGGTAGCAACTGATGAAGGTGTCCTCTGCCACTTTGGCCAACTCTTGGACATACGGGCGCATCAAGGTCGCGCCCAATGCGCAATTCAAACCAATGGCCAAGGGGCGCGCATGGCGCACACTGTGCCAAAAGGCGGTGACGGTTTGACCACTCAAAATGCGACCCGAGGCGTCGGTCACGGTGCCGCTGATGATGAGGGGCAAGCGTTCGCCACTGGCTTCAAAATATTCCTCAATGGCAAACAAGGCAGCTTTGGCATTCAAGGTGTCGAAGATGGTTTCCACCAACAACACATCCACGCCCCCCTCTACCAAGGCCTGGGTTTGCTGGTAGTAGGCTTTGCGCAAAGTTTCAAAATCCACATTGCGTGCGCCAGGATCGTTTACATCGGGACTGATGCTGGCTGTTTTGGGGGTGGGGCCCAAAGCGCCAACGGCAAAGCGTGGTTTCTCAGGTGTTGAAAACTTGTCGCATGCTGCACGGGCCAAGGCCGCAGAGGCCCGGTTCATTTCGATGGCCAAGTCGGCCATGTTGTAGTCTTCTTGCGCAATGGTGGTTGCACCAAACGTATTGGTTTCGATCATGTCTGCGCCAGCGGTCAGATAGCCTTCGTGAATGTCACGGATCACATCTGGGCGCGTGAGGCTCAGCAGCTCGTTGTTGCCCTTTACGTCTTTGGCAAAGTCTTTGAAGCGCTCACCGCGGTAATCGGCCTCGCTCAATTTGAAGCGCTGAATCATGGTGCCCATGGCGCCGTCCAAAATGGCAATGCGTTTTTCCAGAATTTCTGGCAGGGCTTTCGCGCGGGTGTAATTCAAGGCTTTCATCCCCCTATTGTAGAAAAACAAACTGACTCATGAGAATTCGTCACAGTCAGGCCCACCCCCAATTGAAGCTTGTTGCCAATCTCTCTATATTGAGCACATGAAAAAACGTCAATTTTTGGCCTTGAGTGGCAGCGCCCTGCTCTCTGGTTTAACACCCTCCGCCGCCTTCTCCCAAGCCAAATTTCCCGATCGCCCTATTAAGGTCATTGTGCCTTTCGCCCCGGGTGGCGATGGCGACATCATTGGCCGCTTGTGGGTCAAATTTGCCATTGCGCATACCGGCGCCAATTTCATTGTCGACAACAAAGCGGGCGCTGGCGGGGCCATTGGCGCGGCAGAAGCCTCCAGAGCCAAGGCCGATGGTTACACCCTCTTGCTGGGCACTTCTTCCACTCAAATCATCAATCCTCTGGCTTCTGGCACGGCCACCTACGACGCGATCAAAGACTTCAATTTGGTTGGCATGGTCAGCATCAATCCCACCTGCATCGTGGTCAACCCCAGCGTGCCGGCCAACAATCTCAAAGAGTTGGTGAATTTGATCAAGGCCAGCCCCGGCAAGTACGCCTATGGCTCAGCCGGCCCAGGCACCATCACCAACCTCACAGGTGAACTGTTCAAACTGCAAGGCGGCAAGCTCAATGTGCAGCATGTACCCTACAAAGGCGGCGGTCCCGCCATGCAAGATTTGGTGGCAGGCCATGTCCCCATGATCACGCCCATCATGTCCTCCGCTGTACTGGCGCAGCACCGTGCAGGTCGTGCACGCATTTTGAGCGTCAACAGCGATGCACGCCTTAAAGCGGCACCTGATATTCCAACATCGGTTGAGGCGGGTATTCCAGACATGCGCGTGCAAGTTTTCAATGCGGTGTTCACACCCGCCGGCGTGCCGCGCGAGGTGATGGACTTTTTGCGCGCCACGCACAACAAGGTGCGCAACGACCCCGCTTTTTTGCTGGACCTTGAAAAAGCCGGCGCTGACCCCTTCACTTTGGCAGACCCCGAAAAATTCATTGCCGACGAAGTGGTCCGTTGGACCAATGTGATCAAAGCCACGCAGTTCAAGACCACCTGAACCGCAATTCTTAACGCCGCGAATCTTGCATTGACTTAAGAATGCAAGGCGGCGTCAACCGTCTACAAAATCCAGGCAATCACATGGTGGACAATACCCGCTGTGACAAGCTCTGTTTTATCCACGCCCTCTAGCAACATCCTGCGCATTCTCAGTGAGGTGTTTGGCTACGAGTCGTTCAGAGGCCCCCAGCAAGACATCATCTCGCATGTCACCGGCGGACACGATGCCTTGGTTCTCATGCCAACTGGCGGCGGCAAAAGTTTGTGTTACCAAATTCCCGCCATTGCCAGGCAGCAAGCTGGCTTGGGCATCGCCATTGTGGTGTCGCCGCTCATTGCGCTCATGCACGATCAAGTGGGCGCATTGCATGAGGCGGGTGTCAGTGCCGCATTTTTAAACTCCACGCTCAGCCCAGACGAAACCAGTGCCATCGAACAACGCTTGCGCAAAGGCGACATCACGCTTTTGTATGCTGCCCCAGAGCGCATCAACACACCCCGCTTTTTGGCACAACTCGATTCGCTGTATGCCCAAGGCCTTCTCAGTTTGTTTGCCATTGACGAAGCGCATTGCGTCAGCCAATGGGGCCATGATTTCCGCCCCGAGTACCGCAGCCTCACTGTTTTGCATGAACGTTTTCCAGGCGTACCGCGTGTTGCCTTAACGGCCACTGCCGACGCCCTTACACGTGCCGACATCATTGAACGACTGCAACTTGAAGAAGCCCAACTCTTCATCAGCAGCTTCGATCGCCCCAACATTCGCTACACCATCGTCGAGAAAAAAGATGCGTCTACCCAACTGCTGCGATTCATCGAGCGCGAGCACGAAGGTGAGGCTGGCATTGTGTATTGCCAGTCACGCAAACGGGTTGAAGAAGTGGCCGAGATGTTGGCCCAAACCGGCATCGATGCCCTGCCGTATCACGCCGGCCTAGACGCGGCCCTGAGGCAAAAACACCAAGACCGTTTTTTGCGCGACGAAGGTGTTGTCATGGTGGCCACCATTGCATTTGGCATGGGCATCGACAAACCGGATGTTCGATTTGTGGCGCATCTGGACATGCCCAAAAACATCGAAGGCTATTACCAAGAAACAGGCCGTGCAGGGCGCGACGGTTTGCGTGCAGATGCCTGGATGGCTTATGGTTTGCAAGATGTGGTGAACCAACGCCGCATGATCGATGAAAGTCCCGCCGAAGAAAACTTCAAGCAAGTCATGCGCGGCAAATTGGATGCCTTGTTGGCATTGGCCGAAGCCACCGATTGCAGACGTGTTCGCTTGCTGTCTTATTTTGATGAAGTCAGCCAGCCCTGTGGCAATTGCGACAACTGTTTGAACCCACCCGCCGTTTGGGATGGCACCGATGCAGCCCGCAAATTGCTCTCCACCGTTTTCCGCGCTCAACAACACAGTGGTTTTTCTTTTGGTGCCGGCCACATCATGGACATCTTGCGGGGCAAGGCCACCGAAAAGGTCACGCAATACGGGCACACCCAACTCAGCACCTTCGGTATCGGCGCCAACTTCAGCGAAATTCAATTGCGCGGCGTTTTACGCCAACTGATCGCCATGGGTGCTTTGAATGTGCAAGGACAGGTCTTCAACACCCTGCAACTCACCGAAGGCTCACGTGCGGTTCTGAAAGGGGAGGTCAGTGTGCAGTTGCGTGAGTCTTTAAGCCAAAAACCCGAAAAGCGCAGCCGCAAACCGCAGGCCCCTGGCCCCGCTGCCGCCAACCTCAGTCAAGACGCCTTGGTGCGCTACATCAACCTCAAAGCATGGCGGGCCGAAGTGGCCAAAGAACACAACTTGCCTGCCTATGTCATTTTTCACGATGCCACTTTGGCCGCCATTGCTGCAGCTTCACCCCAAAACCCCGAAGACCTGCATGGCATCAGCGGCCTGGGCGCTAAAAAGCTGGAAGCCTACGGGCAAGACGTCTTGAGAATCTGCAAAGGCTGAGGCTGCCATAGCGCCGGCCAACTTTATGCAAGTTTTGCATATATTTTGAGCTGATTCGGCAATTAGTCATTCCCAATTCAGGTCAGCCTCCCTAAAATTCAGGTCTGGTTACAAGACGGGTACATTGCCGTTGGAAATTGACCAGCCAAGCGTGCCTTTTGGCGCGCTTTGGTCGTTTTTTGCAAGTGTCGTTTGCCATCACCCAGGAAACTGTGCAGAAGAGGACATTTGCAAAAAACGATTTTTAAACTTTGGAGCTTTTCCCATGAACTCACCCGTGATGCAGGGCTTGAACCTGAATACACCCACGTACGTCAAGAACCCCAAGCTGATCGCTTGGGTGGCCGAAATGGCCGCACTGTGCAAGCCTGCCAGTGTGTACTGGTGCGATGGCTCCGAAGAAGAATACAACCGCCTGTGCCAACAGTTGGTCGACAGCGGCACCTTCAAAAAGCTCAATCCTGCCAAGCGTCCTGGCAGCTTCTTGGCTTGCTCAGACCCCTCGGATGTGGCCCGTGTTGAAGACCGCACTTACATCTGCTCTGAAAAGAAAGAGAACGCCGGCCCCACCAACAACTGGATGGCCCCCGCCGAGATGCGCAAAACCTTGAACCCTTTGTTCGATGGTTGCATGCAAGGCCGAACCATGTACGTTGTGCCATTCTCTATGGGCCCCTTGGGTTCTCACATTGCACACGTTGGCATTGAGTTGACCGACAGCGCCTATGTGGCCGTGAATCAAAAGCTCATGACGCGCATGGGCAAAGCAGTGTTCGACGTCATTGGCACCGATGGTGAGTTCGTGCCTTGCTTGCACACCGTGGGCGCACCTTTGGTCAATGGCGCCAAAGACACCACGTCTTGGCCTTGCAACCCCACCGTCAAGTACATCGTTCACTACCCTGAAACACGCGAGATTTGGTCTTACGGTTCCGGCTACGGCGGCAATGCTTTGTTGGGCAAAAAATGCTTGGCTTTGCGCATCGCCTCTAGCATGGGCCGCGAACAAGGTTGGTTGGCCGAGCACATGCTCATTTTGGGCGTGACCAATCCTCAAGGCAAAAAGTACCACGTGGCTGCGGCTTTCCCCAGTGCGTGTGGCAAAACCAATTTCTCGATGTTGGTGCCGCCCGAAGGTTTCAATGGCTGGAAAGTCACCACCATTGGCGACGACATCGCTTGGATCAAACCTCAAGCCAACGGCAAGATGATGGCCATCAACCCTGAGGCTGGATACTTTGGCGTGGCACCAGGCACCAACCACCACACCAACCCCAACTGCATGGCCAGCTTGGACAAGAACGTGATCTTCACCAATGTGGCTTTGACCGATGACGGCGACGTCTGGTGGGAAGGCATGGACAAAGACACCGGCAAATTGCCAGACCATTTGATCGACTGGCAAGGCAAAGACTGGACCCCCCAGATTGCCAAAGACACGGGCGCCAAAGCGGCGCACCCCAATGCGCGTTTCACAGTGGCTGCCACCAACAACCCCGCACTCGACCCCGCATGGGACGATGCGGCTGGCGTATCGATCGACGCCTTCATCTTTGGCGGTCGCCGCTCCACCACCGTGCCTTTGGTCACAGAAGCACGCAATTGGACCGAAGGCGTTTACATGGCCGCCACCATGGGCTCTGAAACCACTGCCGCTGCATTTGGTGCACAAGGCGTGGTTCGCCGCGATCCTTTTGCCATGTTGCCCTTCTGCGGTTACAACATGAGCGACTATTTCCAACACTGGTTGGACGTGGGCGCCAAGATTGAAGCGGGCGGTCACAAGTTGCCCAGCATTTACTGCGTCAACTGGTTCCGCAAAGACGAAGCCGGCAAGTTTGTGTGGCCCGGTTACGGCGACAACATGCGCGTTTTGAAGTGGATGATCGACCGCTTAGAAGGTCAGGCCCAAGGTCAAGAAACCATGTTTGGCATCACGCCAACTTATGGCGAACTGAACTGGACCGGCTTGAATTTCACAGCCGACCAATTCAAAACCGTCACCAGCATTGACAAAGCCGCGTGGCAACAAGAGTTGCAATTGCACACGACCCACTTTGAGCAGTTGGCTTACAACATGCCCAAGGCTTTGCTCGACACCAAAGCAGCGTTGGAACAGCGCTTAGCGGCGGTCTGACAAACGCTGCCTCGCGCCTCAAACTGGCGCAAGCTTTGTTGTGGTTCACACCGGCCATGTGGTCGGTGAACTACGTGGTCGCCAGAACTGCGCCAGGCATCATCAGCCCCCATGTGCTTGCACTGGGCCGATGGTTCTTGGCGGGGCTCATCTTGGCCGCCATCTCGCGCAGCGAACTTTGGCGCGAGCGTCAACACACCTTGCGTGTTTGGCCACAGTATTTGGCGCTGGGCACATTGGGCATGCTCATTTGTGGTGCTTGGGTTTATTGGGCGGCTGAAACCACCACGGCCATCAACATTGCCTTGATCTATGCCGCATCTCCTGTCTTGATCACCCTTGGCGCTGTGGTGGGCCTCAAAGAAAGCTTCTCTTGGCGTCAAGGCTTCGGTGTGGTGCTGGCCTTGTTGGGCGTCTTGCATGTGGTCGTCAAAGGCCAGTGGACGGCCCTGTCGCAAGTGGTCTGGGTTCTGGGCGATGGCCTGATTGTGATGGCCATGGTGTCGTGGGCCGCTTATGCTTTGCTGCTGAAAAAATGGGCAAGCCCCTTGAGTTCCACAGCACGATTGGCTGCCACTTGCATGGGTGGCAGCTTGGTTCTGTTGCCCTTTGCTTTAACGGAATGGGTGACCACACCTCATGCCGATTGGAGTTGGACGGCCAGCCTACTTGTCATCACCGCAGCGCTTTTCCCCGGAGTGGGTGCTTACTGGGCTTATGGTTTTTGTCAAAAAACATTGGGCGCCAGTCGCGTCGCGGCCAGCCTGTACATGGGCCCTTTGTATGGCAGTTTGGTCGCTTGGCTGTTCTTGGGTGAGACCTTGGGTTGGCACCATGCCATGGGGGCTGCCATGATCTTGCCTGGCATCTACTTGGCTTCGCAAAAATCGGTGACGCAGTGATGCGTCCTGAGCAGGCGAAAAAAAACCTCCCGAAGGAGGCATGGATCATTGACGTCCAGCCAGGCTGAACGCCAACACAGGATCAGATGTAGTACTGGCGTTGGTTCAACAAACGGGCCACTCGGCGTTGTGTGCTGTTCTCGCCCAACAGAGTTTCCTCATCGCTGCGCGACGTGGCAATTTGCAACTCCGACATCAAGCGAGCATCCGTTTGTGCAATGGCCCACAGACGCTCATCAGAGCGACGTTGTGCAGCGCTGGCCGCCCAACGGTCCAAGCCAGTTTTCAACTGAATGGCCACTGACTTGGAAACGCCAGCGAACAAACCCACTGCCGCAAACACCACAGCCCACAGTGCAACCCATGCGGCCAACAAGTGACCTTCGGCCCATGTGTCAATCATCTGATCGGCCACCACAACGAATGCCGCCAGAACAGCAGCCAACAGCATGATGGCCAAAGTGCGTGTGGGGCTGAAGGTGTCGCTCAAGCGCTTGAAGTTGTTGACAACTTTTTCAGCACGGTCAACACCGGGGTGGGTCAGGGGGTACTCTAAGTGAACAAAATTGTGGTTCATGACGTTTCCTCTTTGCGAGATTGAATGCTTTGCAGATCTGGGGTTGATGCAAAAACGCATCATTTGCCCGGCCAATGCTTGAATCATAGGGTTTACTCTGATATTGTTCAACTTTATATTCATGATGCTTATCATTCACAACGGAAATGATTGAAGCCATACAAACCAACTTCCGCACCCTGGATCTGAACCTGCTTCGGGTTTTTGACGAGGTGATGGCGGAGCGCAGCTTGACCAAAGCGGCGCGCAACCTGTCCATCACGCAACCCGCGGTCAGCAATGCCTTGCGCCGCTTGCGTGAAACCCTGGGCGATGATTTGGTTCGCCGTGATGGCCAAGGCATTACGCCAACGCCTTTTGCCTTGACTTTGTGGCCTAGCGTGCGAGAGGCACTGGACCAACTCCAATCTGCCTTGGTGCCACAGCAGTTTGTGCCTAGCCAAGCGCGCAACTCGTTTGTGTTGGCCATGGCCGATGCCACCGCGGCTGAATTGATGGGCGGCCTTGCACAAGAACTTGAACATCACGCGCCCAACATTTCGGTGCGCGTTTTGCCGCTCACCACGCGCGACCCCAGAGGCTTGTTAGAAAACGGTGTGGTGGACTTGGCCTTGGGTTATTTTCCAGCTGTCTTGGCCGACTTGACGGCCCGTGCACAAATCGGTGAAGCCACCGCCTTTGAACATCACCGCTTGTACGACGGCGAATATGTGTGTGTGATGCGCAAAGACCATCCACTGGCGAAGAAAGAAATCACGCTGGAAGATTTTTGCAATGCGCGCCATTTGCTGGTGAGCTTTTCGGGTCGGCCGTATGGCTTCATTGACGAAGCTTTGGCATCGATTGGCAAACAACGGCGTGTGGTGATGACCGTGAATCAGTTTTTCACCGCTGGACGCGTGGTGGTGAACTCCGATTTGCTAACCGTGTTGCCGCGTCACTTTGTGCCCACCACAGGCATTTCAAAAGAGTTTTATTTGTGCAATTTGCCATTCAAGGTTCCGACTTTGCACGTGGACGCTTTGTGGCATCGCCGCAAACATGCACAGAGTGAACATATGTGGTTGCGCGATGTGCTGATCAACATTGCGCACGATGTCTTCAAAGATCAGGGCAGATGATGAACATTCAATTGCTGTCAGACCTTCATCTGGAAACTCACCCACATTTTGTGCCCGAATTTGCACCGGGTGCCGACGTCTTGATTTTGGCCGGTGACATTGGTTCCTATCAAGAAGGCTCCATGCTGGTCACTCAAGGTGACCAAGATTTTGGTCTGGCTCGGTTTTCACCTCGCGCAGATTTGGCCGCATGGCCAGTACCTGTTTTCTTTGTGCCTGGCAATCACGAATACGATGGCATGCCCTTTGAAGAAGCTCACGCACGATTGCAAGAAACCTGTGAGCGTTTGCAAATCACTTGGCTGCATCGGCGTGTGAAAGTGATCAAGAGTGTGCGTTTAATAGGCTGCACTTTGTGGAGTGATTTTGAAGCCTTGGTGCCCCAGCAAGGGCCACTCACGCAACAACTCAAAGCCCGCGAAAAAGCAGAGCGTGCCGCCGATTTCTATTTGCGCAAAACGGGCACCATACTCGACGGGAAACCTTTTTTATCGGATGCAGTCAGAGCACAAGCGCAGGCCGATCAAGCGTGGCTAACCCAAGTATTGTCAGAACCCTTTGAAGGCGTGACAGTGGTCGTGACACACTTCGCACCCAGCTTGAAAAGTGCCGACCCTCGTTACGGTTTAACGCCTGGTACCGCAGGCTTTTGCAACGCGTTGGACCACTTGTTGCCCAAAGCCAACCTGTGGTTGCATGGTCATTTGCATTGCGCACATGACTATGTGCACGCGGGTTGCCGAGTGGTGGCCAACCCTTTGGGCTATGCACGCAAGAATGAACAACTGGCATTTGAAGCGCGCAAAATTTGGCGAGTTGATGCTTGATACTGTGGGTGATTTTGGATGACTTGGGCTTAATTGGCCCGTGCACTCAAGCCAGCAAAACAAGTGGTCATGATGATGTCAATGATTTCCTCGTCGGTGTGCAGTTCACTCATCTTCAAAAACTCCACCACCGGATCACAGGCCCTGGCATACAGTGTGTAAAGCACGGCCAAAGGTGGTAATGCCTGATTGATGAAGCCTTCTTTTTGCGCTTGCAAAATCCATGCACCCAACAAATCGCTGACCTTCATCAAGCCATCCATGTAAGGCTTGCTGCCCATCAAACTGGCGCGCAAGGTAGAGTTTTGGCTAGGCAAGCTTGGCATTTCACCGGCCAATTTCAACTGCAAAACCCAACGCGCCGTCGCCATGAGTTTGTTCATGGAGACACAGCTTGTAGGTCCCTGTTCTTCGGTTTGGTTCAAGTCCAACAAAAATGCCTCGGCCTTCTGCATCGCTTGAACCATGGCCGCGCAAGCCAATTCTTCTTTGCTGTTGAAGTGTTTGTACAGGCTGGCCTTGGCAATGCCCACTTCGGCAGCGACCTCGTCCACCGTCATGGCATCAAAGCCTTTTTCCGACAACAAGCGGTTGACGGAGGCCGTGATGGCTTGCTCACGTGCTTCGAGCATCTGGGCTTTGAATGACTTTTTAAGTGGCGCGTCTGCGGTGTTCATGCGGGCATTTTAGCGAGGGAAACTCAAAATTGAACTGAACAGTCATAAAATATCCAGAGCGTATACATTTTCAATACTGCCAAGGAACAAGACCCTCATGGACCGTCGTCAACTGCTCCAGACCACCCTCTACAGCACGCTGCTGTCTGGCCTTGGCGCATGCGCCAGCAACAACAAAGCTTTGGTGGAGACATCTGGAACGACACCTGCTTGGCCAACGCACATCCAAAAAATTGCATTTGGTTCGTGCATCAACCAAAACAAAGAGCAGCCCATCTGGCAAGCTGTTCTGGCCAATCGTCCCGATCTGTTCATTTTTGGAGGCGACACCGTCTATGCAGACAGCCAACCATGGCTGTTGGCCAATCTCGAGCAGGCTTATGCCACCCAAGCGGCGCAGCCTGGTTTTGCGCAACTCCGCAAAACCATTCCACATATGGCCATCTGGGATGACAACGACATGGGTCTGAACGATGGCGGCGCAGAGTTTCAACACAAAGAAGCATCCAAAAAAGCCTTCCTTGACTTTTGGCGCTTGCCCGCCAACGACCCACGCCGTTCACGAGAAGGTCTCTACCATGCCATGAGCTTTGGTAACGCAGGACAGCGCGTTCAGGTCATCTTGCTGGACACGCGCTCATTTCGATCTGCACTGCGCAGAACAGACCAACGCGATGCGCCTGGCAAAGAACGCTATGTGCCCGATGCGGACCCTGCCAAAACCATGCTGGGAGAGGTCCAGTGGCAATGGTTGGCGGCGCAACTGCAAACGCCTGCAGACATTCGCCTCATTGTCTCTGGCGTGCAGGTGGTGGTGGAAGGTCATGGCTGGGAAGGTTGGCACAATTTGCCCTTAGAGCAAGAAAAACTGCGCCAAGTGATTCGGCGCACAGGTGCCAAAGGCGTGGTTTTGTTGTCAGGCGATCGCCACATTGGCGCTGTCTATAAAAGCCCGTCGGCCGACTTGTACCCCCTTTACGAGTTCACTTCCAGCGGCATGACGCATGCATGGCAGACCGCAAAGGAGGCCGGCCCCAATCGCTTGGGCGAATTGGTGACACAAAACCATTTTGCAATGATCGAATTGGACTGGCAACAAAGGCAAATTCAATGGGGCTTTAAAAACACACAAGATCAATGGCTTCAACAAGGCCGCATTGCCTTGGCTGAACTTGAATAAAAACAAACCCTTCCACAAAGCCCGATAATCTCGGTTTTGATTTTCATAACGCACGACAGGATCGTGACATTTCGCGGAGTACACCCATGCAAACCCCACCCATGATTCAAAGCGGCGCCATTGCTTATGGCTTGGCCACATTGGCCAAAGACGGCACTGTGTTGGACACTTGGTATCCAGCACCTCAGTTGGCTGAAGGCGTCAAAGAAAACGGCAGCCACGTGTTGAGCGATGCTGATGTGCGCACGCACTTGGGCGAGTCCTTCATCAAAGCACTGGGCACTTGCGAGTTGCGCGGCGTGAACGTGGTCGCTGTTAAAACCAGCATTGCCACATTGGCCGAGCCACCCAAAGACACACACGATGTGTTTTTGCGTTTGCATTTGCTCAGCCACCGCTTGGTCAAGCCACACCAAGCCAATGTCACCGGCATCTTTGGTCTGTTGGCCAATGTGGCCTGGACCTCCATGGGCCCTTGCCCACTGGACCAGTTGCAAGACGCACGTTTGCGCGCTCGCGCAGCCCGCGTGGTGTTTGACGTCAAGGCTGTGGACAAGTTTCCCTACATGACCGACTACGTGGTGCCCTCCGGTGTTCGCATCGCCAATGTGGACCGCGTGCGCTTGGGTGCGCATTTGGCCTCTGGCACGACCGTCATGCACGAAGGTTTCTGCAACTTCAACGCAGGCACTTTGGGCGCTTCCATGGTGGAAGGCCGCATCAGTGCAGGCGTGTTGGTGGATGATCAAAGTGACGTGGGCGGCGGCGCCTCCATCATGGGCACCTTGTCGGGTGGCGGCAAAGAAGTGATCTCTGTTGGCAAGCGTTGCTTGTTGGGCGCCAACTCTGGCATTGGCATTTCATTGGGCGACGATTGCGTGGTGGAAGCGGGTTGCTATGTGACCGGCGGCACACGTGTGAAGATGCCCGATGGCAGCGTGGTCAAAGCGCGTGAGTTGTCGGGTCGCAACGGCATCTTGTTCCGCCGCGATTCACAAACAGGTGCGGTGCAAGTAATTCCCCGCACTGAGAGCTGGGGCAGCTTGAACGCCGACTTGCACAAAAACTGAATATGAATTTGCGCTTCATGCGCAGTTCAATGTCGCTCAAAGCCAGTGTGTTCTCACACTGGCTTTTTTCATGCCGTCTTTGCCAAATGTTGTTTGGCCAATGCCACATACCAATCTAAGCATGCGGGATTGGCCATGGCATCTTTGTTCACCACTTTTTCCAAGGGCTGACCCAGCATTAGTTTCTTGATGGGCAGCTCTTGTTTCTTACCCGAGAGGGTGCGCGGAATTTCTGCCACTTGAAAAATTTCATTGGGTACAAAGCGTGGACTCAAGGCTGTTTTGATCGCGTTGTTCAAACTGTTTTTCATGTCTTGCGTCAATTGCAAACCGGGACGCAACACCACAAACAAAGGCATGTAGCTTTCGCGGCCTAAATATTCCAAATCAACCACCATGCTGTCGATCACTTCAGGCAATGCTTCAACTGCACTGTAGAGTTCGCTGGTGCCCATGCGCAAACCATGGCGATTGATGGTGGCATCGCTGCGACCAAAAATCACACAGCCTTCACCACCGTTCTGACCTTGATCGGCTGCGCCAATGCGCAACCAATCGCCGTGGCGCCAGACACCACCATACTCAACCGGCGCATCACCACCGCCAGGTTTGCGCCCATGGCCTGCGGGATACATTTCGAAATAACTGGCCAGGTAGCGCGCGTTGTGGGGATCGTTCCACAAATACAAAGGCATGGAAGGAATGGGTTGCGCGCACACCAACTCGCCCACCTCACCGTGCACGGGATCGCCCGCTTCGTTCCACGCTTCAACTGCGCAACCGAGCAAACGGCATTGCATCACGCCCGCCTCTTGCGGCAGTTCGCGGTTGCCACCAATGAACGCACCGCAAAAATCGGTGCCGCCCGAAATGTTGCACCACCAGATATCGCCATCTGTTTCGCGATGCAAATGAGGCGCTTGAGCATGCTGCGCTTGGATGCGTTTGAATTGTTGTGTGCCCCAGTTTTGCGTATCAGCAGACAAAGGGGAACCGGTGGTACCCAAAGCTCTGATGCGGGACAGGTCACCGCATTGCGTCAGATCTAAATTTGCCTTTTGGCAGTTGGCAAAAAATGCTGCGCCTGCGCCAAAGTAAGTCACTTTGTTCTCTGCAGCAAATCGCCACAAGGTACTCCAATCGGGATTGTCTTTGCTCCCACCAGGATTGCCGTCGTAAATGACACAGGTGGTGCCATTCAACAAGCCACCCACCTGCGCATTCCACATCACCCAACCCGTTGAGCTGTACCAATGAAAGCGCTCACCCCAGCTGTTGGGGTGATAGCTACAACCGACATCGTTGTGCAAAATTTTGAGTGCCAAGGCCACGATCACGGTGCCGCCATGACCATGCACAATGGGCTTGGGCAATCCGGTGGTGCCACTGGAATAAACAATCCACAAGGGATGGTCAAACGGCAAGGCCATCGGTTCAAAGGCATCGACATCGGCGCCGTGCTTGGTCGTTGTTTGAAAAAAGCGCGTAGCTGCAGCCACTTCATTGCTCGCTAAATCGGCCACGCCTAAATTGTCGTGCACGATCACATGTTGCACGGAGGGCAATGCATCTTTGAGCTCTTGCACCACGGCCATGCGGTCGTAGTCTTTGGCGCCATACGTGACGCCATCGCAAGCAATCAGCACTTTGGGTTCGATCTGTTTGAACCGGTCCAAGACCGCCAATGTACCCATGTCTGGCGCGCAAATGCTCCACACAGCACCCACACTGACGGTGGCCAAAAATGCAACGATGGCTTCTGGAATATTGGGCAAGTACGCTGCCACGCGATCGCCAGGGTGCACCCCATGCGCCTTCAAATGAAGGGCCATCGAGGCCACTTGACGCCGGAGTTCAGGCCAAGAAATTTCTTGATGTTGTCCCTTTTCGTTTTGCGCAATCAAGGCCGGAAAACCTGCCGCATGCGCAGCGTCCACGTGCCTCAATACTTGACTGGCGTAATTGACGTGAGCGCCAGGAAACCACACTGCACCGGGCATGGCATTCTTGGCCAAGACAGCGGTATGCGGTGTGGGGGATTGCATGGCAAAGTAATCCCAAATGCTTTGCCAAAATGCATCGAGGTCGGTGATGGACCAGCGCCACAAATCTGGGTACTGATCAAAAACGATGCCGCGGTTTTGTTGGAGCCAGTTTTGGTACAGGCGAATTTGCGGGACCAACGGAAACGGTGCTTGGGGCGCCACTTTGGGCAAGTCGGCGGCCGAAGCCAAATAAGGCGTGGACTGGATGCTAGCGTTCATGTTGCAAGCCTATCTTGCGTCTGGCTTGCTGTCACCCTGAAAAGCCCGAATGTTTGCGCGTAGGTGACAGCAGCTTTTGTGACTGCGCTTATTTTTTCATGCGCTCGCTTTGCCAATACACGTCGCTGCCACCATCCATTCGGTTCAAGACCCGCGACAGAACAAACATCAAATCCGACAGCCTGTTGAGGTATTGGCGCGGCGCGTCGTTCAAAGCCTCTTCATTGCCCAAGGCCACGGTGGCGCGCTCTGCACGTCTGGCGACCGTTCTGCAAATGTGTGCCTGAGAAGCGGCTCGGTTCCCCGCCGGCAAAATAAATTCTTCAAGCTTGGGCAACTGGGCGTTGTATTTTTCAAGTGCCTCGTCCAAGACCACCACCGCTTCTGCTTTCAGTAACTCAAATCCAGGGATGGACAACTCGCCACCCAAATTGAACAACTGATGCTGCACCTCGACCAACAGGGTACGGACATCATCGGGCATGGTCTCGCACAAGAGCAGTCCAATGTGGGAGTTCAATTCATCGACATCGCCCATGGCATGCACGCGCAAGCTGTTTTTGGACACACGCTGGTTATTGCCCAAGCCTGTGGTGCCTTCATCGCCGGTTCGTGTGGCGATTTGTGTCAGTCGATTACCCATGGTGTTTCCCCTGTGCTCTGCGCACTGCAAAAAAGCTTGTCTCAGCGTAAACTCTGATTTTGACCGAGTTTGCCAACATTGGGCTGACCAAGGTCAACGGGCTTTTCCCGCCCCCTCACAAGCGATGACTGCCCCCTTCTTTTTGGAGCCTCACTATGAATGCACCCACTCCTGCCGCCCACTTGGCACCCGACGTGCAAGCCCGCCCAGTGCCTCAAGCATTTATCGACGCACTCAAGGCGCGGTTCGGCGACAACTGCTCCACGGCACTCGTCATTCGTGAGCAACATGGTCGCGACGAATCGGCTTTTGCCCCCGTGCCACCGCCTTCTGCCGTGATCTTTGCCGAATGCACCCAAGATGTGGCCGATGCCGTGAAATTGGCCAGTCAATACCAAGTGCCCGTCATTCCGTTTGGTGTCGGTTCGTCTTTGGAGGGTCATTTATTGGCCGTTCAAGGCGGCATCAGCATTGACCTGACGCGCATGAACAAAGTGCTGAGCATCAATGCCGAAGATTTAACCGTCACGGTTCAGCCTGGCGTCACACGCAAGCAATTGAACGAAGAAATCAAATCGACCGGTTTGTTTTTCCCCATCGATCCAGGAGCAGATGCCACCATCGGCGGCATGAGCGCAACCCGCGCCAGTGGCACCAATGCCGTTCGCTATGGCACCATGCGTGAGAATGTTTTGGCATTGGAAGTCGTTACCGCTTCGGGTGAAATCATCCGAACCGGCACCCGTGCCAAAAAATCCAGTGCAGGCTACGACCTGACGCGCTTGTTTGTCGGCAGCGAAGGCACCCTGGGCGTGATGACCGAGGTCACGGTCCGCTTGTATCCCTTACCTGAAGCAATCTCCGCGGCCATTTGCTCTTTCCCCAGCATTGAGTCGGCTGTGAAAACCGTGATTCAAACCATTCAATTGGGCGTGCCCATCGCACGGGTGGAGTTGATCGACCACAACACTGTGCGCATGGTCAATGCCTACGCCAAGTTGGGCTTGCGCGAAGAGGCTTTGCTGTTGATGGAGTTTCATGGCTCACCAGCCGGTGTTAAAGAACAAGCCGAAACTGTGCAAGAAATTGCCAGCGAGCATGGCGGCAATGCATTTGAATGGGCCACAACCCCAGAAGAGCGAACGCGTCTTTGGACGGCTCGCCACAACGCTTACTTTGCAGCACTGCAAAGCAAGCCGGGTTGCCGGGCCATTAGTACGGACACTTGTGTGCCCATCAGCCGATTGGCCGACTGCTTGCTGGACTCGGTGGCCGAAACCGATGCCAGCGGCATTCCATACTTCTTGGTCGGTCACGTTGGCGATGGCAATTTCCACTTTGGCTATTTGATCGATCCTGAAAATCCCCAAGAACGTGAAATCGCCGAAACCTTGAATCACAAGTTGGTCAACCGCGCACTCAGCCTGGGTGGCACCTGCACGGGTGAGCATGGCATTGGCTTGCACAAAATGGACTTCTTGGTGACCGAAGCTGGCGAAGGCGCGGTCAACATGATGCGCACTTTGAAGCAAGCACTGGACCCGCACAACATCATGAACCCCGGAAAAATCTTCCGATGAAAAAAGGGCCTCTGTTGTGAAACGAGGCCCTTCTTTTTGGATGCGACTGTTTAATCGCGCAGCCGCTCAATCAGTCCATTGAGTTCGTCCAATGAACCAAACTGGATGGACAACTCGCCCATCTCTTCAAAACGCCCGTGGCGTTTCACACGCTTCTTGATGCGCACTTCGACCTCGGCCATGAGCAAGTCTGACAACTCTTCTTCCACACGTTTGATGTCGCGGGATTTTTCTTTTTTCGGTTTTTGTTGAACCAGAGAAAACTCGGCGCTGAGTTTTTTGACCAGGCTTTCGGCTTCGCGCACCGACATTTTTTTAGCACTGATTTGATTGGCCGCTGTGATTTGAGCCGCCTTGTCCAAGCCCAACAATGCGCGCGCGTGGCCCATGTCAATGTCACCAGCCATCAGCATGGTTTGGACAGGATCGGCCAAATTCAACAAACGCAACAAGTTACTGGTAGCACTGCGCGAGCGGCCGACAGCTTGCGCTGCCGTTTCGTGAGTGAGTCCAAACTCTTTGATCAAGCGTTGCAAACCCATGGCCTCCTCCAAGGGGTTGAGGTCTTCACGCTGAATGTTTTCAATCAAGGCCATCGCCGCTGCAGCCTCATTGGGCACATCGCGCACCAGCACCGGCACCTCGTTCAGACCTGCCAAACGTGAGGCGCGAAAGCGACGCTCGCCCGCAATGATTTCAAACTTGCCAGCGTTGGGACCTTCGCTTAACTTGCGGACCAAGATGGGCTGCATGATGCCCTGCGCCTTGATGGACTCAGCCAGTTCGTAAAGTGCGCCTTCGTCCATGCGCGTTCGCGGCTGGTAAATACCGGGCACCATCTCACTCAAAGGCAAGGTCGATGGGAGTCGATTGGCCGCCGCTTCGACGGCTTGAGGTGAACTGGGTTCGTCTTGAACTTTGGGACCCAAGAGGGCTTCAAGACCGCGTCCGAGGCCTTTCGGTTTTTTAGTGACCATGTTCTTTTTCTTTCATCAAACTGTTCAGCATTGCGCGGCCTTCTGGCCAGTCGCCTAAATTGGAATCGGCATTGACATGCCCTTTGTTCCCAAGGTTCAGGAAGTCAGAACCCCAGGCCTTGGCAAAAGCTTGCGCACGTTCAAGCGTGCAAAAAGGATCGTTTTGACTGCCCACCAACAAACTCTTGAAAGGCAATCGATTCATGACGATGGGCTGCCAAGTGGAAAAGACGTCTTTGAAATTCGAGGCCTCGACATCACCTGGCGCCACCAACAGCGCCGCTTTGACCTTGTGTGTCTGTGCAGAAACGGCGGCCCACGCAGTGACTTGAATGCAGCCCAAACTGTGGGCCGCCAATGAAACGGGCCCCTCTAAATCTGACAAGACATCGTCCAATCTTGACAACCAGTCGCCTCGCAAGGGTCTCATCCAATCGTGCTGCTCAACCACCACATCGCCATGCAGGGCAACCCACCTCATTTGCCAATGTAAGGGCCCACTTCCTTGCCATCCAGGCAAAATAAGGACTGTAGACTGTGACATTTATAGTATTGCTTGCTTCAAAGCGTTGGAATGCGGATCACCAGTTCTTTGGCAAACTCTACAAATGCTTGGCTTCCCTTGGCCGATGGGTCAAACACCACGCCAGGCAAGCCATAGCTGGGGGCTTCGGCCAAGCGCACATTGCGCGGAATCACGGTGTTGAAAACCTTGTCGCCAAAGTGAGACTTGAGTTGCTCGCTGACCTGCTGCTGCAAGGTAATGCGAGGGTCAAACATCACGCGAAGCAAGCCGATGATTTTCAGGTCGGGATTCAAATTGGCGTGAACTTGTTTGATGGTGTTGACCAAATCGGTCAAACCTTCGAGGGCAAAGTATTCACATTGCATGGGCACGATCACGCCATGGGCTGCACACAAACCATTCAAGGTGAGCATCGAGAGCGAGGGCGGGCAGTCGATCAAGACAAAGTCAAAGTCTGCATCGGCTGCATCCAGCGCCAACTTCAAACGCTGATCGCGTCGCTCCAGATCGACCAACTCCACTTCGGCGCCGGCCAATTCACGGTTGGCACCCAAGACATGGTAGCCACATTTTTCAGAAAAAATAGCCGCCTCTTTGATGCTGGCAGACTCCAGCAAAACATCGTAAACGCTGAGTTCAAGTTGGCGTTTGTCGACACCCGAACCCATGGTGGCATTGCCTTGTGGATCGAGATCTACCAACAAAACCCGCTGGCCCACCTTGGCCAAACCTGCCGCCAAATTGACCGCGGACGTTGTTTTGCCCACGCCACCTTTTTGGTTTGCAACACAGAAAATTTTTGCCATGACTTACTCTTTTAATTTTCGGTTGATGCGTTCATTTACCAAGGGCTAACTTGAGGCCGAAGCCAATCAAAAACAGGCCCGCTACTTTTTGCAAAAGCCCCGACATTTTGGGGTTGGCGCGAATTCGTTCTGCCATGGTGTGTGTAATGTAAACAACACCCAAACAATACAGTGCACCCAAGACAGCAATGGTTGCCGCCATGAATGAAAAAGTAATCATTCCTTGATGCTTCTCTGGGTCGATGAACTGAGGAAAAAAGGCGAAATAGAACATGATCGCCTTGGGATTGAGCAAGGTGATGAACATGGTTTCTTTGAAGTATTTGCCGGGCGTGATTTTGATGGAGGGACCTTCCCCCGCTTTGGCGAAAACCATGCGCGCACCCAACCATGACAAGTAGGCAGCCCCCACCCATTGCATGGCCATGAACAAATGCGGGTAGGTTTGCAACAAAGCGGCCACGCCTGCGACCGTCATCCACAACAAAATCTGATCGCCCAGAATCAAGCCCAACACAGAGGCCACGCCACCCCGCACACCACCTTGGCTGGTTGAGGTGATCAAAGCCAAATTGCCAGGTCCTGGCAAAAACAAAAGAAGGACAAAGGCGGCCACAAAGGCGCCGTAATCTGAGATTCCAAACATGCAAGGCTTTCTTATTTGGCCCAAGTGTAATGGGCGATCACCAGATCTGTCCGCTCAAGCCAAGGAACTTGGTGCTTTTTTCATCCAAATCATGCAGCGCTCGGCATCCAAACCGGGCACTTGAAGCTGTTCCACGTGAAACACCTTGGCAAAAATCGGCAAAGCGTCCATTTCCTCTGTGGGCAATCTGCCTTTCATGGCCATCCAAACACCTGCGTCCTTCAAAGCAGCGGCGGACCAAGTCACGAAGTCAGGCAAGGAAGCGAAGGCTCTTGAACACACGACGTCAAAATGCTCGGTCAATGTTTCGACGCGTGCATGGACGCCTTTGAGGTTTGGCAACTTCAAACTGGCCGCAACCTGCTGAACAAAAGCAGCTTTCTTGGAAACCGCATCAACACAGGTCACGCGCACATTTGAGCAGCAAATGGCAATGACCACACCTGGCAAGCCACCACCCGAACCGACGTCGAGCAAAGTGCTGTCTGCACCCCGAGTGGACGGGTCATTTTGAAGGTGACGATGCAAGGGGCCAATGGCCGACAAGCTGTCCAGCAAGTGGTGCGTTAGCATTTCATTGGGGTCGCGCAAGGCCGTCAAGTTATAGACCTTGTTCCACTTTTGAATCAAGGCCATGTAATTCATCAACTGTTGCAGCTGCGACTCACTCAAGGACAAGCCCAGGGTCTCAACCCCAGACGCCAACTTTGACGCCAAGTCATTCTGCAAAGCGTCACCCATCACGAAACAGCGCCCTCAGCATCCTCAACACCCTCCACCGCCTCAGGCTTCACGGCCATGAACTCTTTAAAGCCGCCCTTTTTCAGGTGAATCAACAACAACGAAATGGTCGCGGGCGTGATGCCGGAGATGCGAGAGGCCATGCCCAATGTTTCGGGGCGATGTTTGGCCAATTTTTGGCGCGCCTCAATGGACAAAGAAGAAACCTGCAGATAGTCCAGCTTGGCTGGCAACCTCAGGTTTTCAAAATAGGCCGAGCGCTCTACCTCCACCTTTTGCCGATCAATGTAGCCCGAGTATTTGGCCGTGATCTCGACTTGCTCAATCACAGCCGCCGCCAAGTCACCCAATGTTTCACGTGAAACCTCTTGAGCCTCAAATCGCCCACCGTCCAAGCTCATCAGCTGCGAATACGAAACGTTGGGGCGGCGCAGCAAGTCCAACAAGTTGTGCTCATGCTCGATGGCCTTGCCCAACACCCGCTCTGACTCAGAAGTTGGCAGGTTTCTAGGATTGACCCAAGTAGACTTCAGTCGCTCTGTTTCACGTGAAACAGCTTCACGCTTGGCGCAGTAAGAAGCCCAGCGCGCGTCATCCACCAAGCCCATTTGGCGACCCACTTCGGTCAGCCGCATGTCGGCATTGTCTTCTCGCAATTGCAAGCGGAACTCTGCCCTGCTGGTGAACATGCGGTAAGGCTCGGTCACGCCCTTGGTAATGAGGTCGTCGACCAATACACCCAAATACGCTTGATCGCGCGTGGGCAACCAAGCCCCACCCATGTCATTGGCCTGTCCAGACATGCTGCGGCACTGAAGTGCGGCATTGATGCCTGCAAACAAACCTTGCGCTGCTGCCTCTTCATAACCGGTGGTGCCGTTGATTTGACCTGCAAAAAACAAGCCGCCAATCTGGCGAGTTTCAAAGCTGCTCTTCAAAGAGCGTGGGTCAAAGTAGTCGTACTCAATGGCATAACCGGGGCGAAGAATGTGAGCGTTTTCTAAACCCTTCATCGATCGCACCAATGCATACTGGATGTCAAAGGGCAAACTGGTGGAAATACCGTTGGGATAAAACTCGTGCGTGGTCAAGCCTTCAGGCTCTAAAAAGATCTGGTGACTGTCTTTGTCGGCAAAGCGATTGATCTTGTCTTCCACGCTGGGGCAATAACGTGGACCCACACCTTCAATTTTTCCGGTGAACATGGGGCTGCGGTCAAAGCCCGAGCGAATGATGTCGTGGGTGCGTTCGTTGGTGTGCGTTACCCAGCAAGGCATTTGTGCGGGGTGCATGTCTGCCCTGCCCATGAAGCTGAAAACAGGAACGCCTGCTTCAGGATTCAATCCGCCCGGCATGCCGTCCCCTGGTTGCTCTTGGCATTGACTGAAGTCGATGGTGCGGCCATCCAAGCGAGGCGGCGTACCCGTTTTCAAGCGCCCTTGTGGCAACTTGAGTTCTTTCAAACGCGCAGACAGGCTGACCGCTGGCGGATCACCCGCACGGCCGGCCGAATAGTTTTCTAAGCCGACATGAATCTTGCCATCCAAGAATGTACCCGCTGTTAAAACCACTGTTTTGGAACGAAAGCGAACGCCCACTTGCGTTACAGCCCCCACCACTCGGTCTTCTGTTCCATTGGACTCCACCATCAAGTCATCGACGGCTTGCTGAAACAACCACAAGTTTTCTTGGTTTTCCAGCCGATGTCGTATGGCTGCCTTGTACAAAATGCGATCAGCCTGGGCACGCGTTGCACGAACGGCGGGGCCTTTAGAGCTGTTCAAAATACGAAACTGAATGCCACCTTCATCGGTGGCCAAGGCCATGGCGCCACCCAAGGCGTCAACTTCTTTGACCAAGTGGCCTTTGCCGATACCGCCAATGGACGGGTTGCAGCTCATCTGACCCAAGGTCTCGATGTTGTGCGACAGCAGGAGTGTTTTGCAACCCATGCGCGCTGACGCCAAGGCAGCCTCGGTTCCCGCGTGGCCACCGCCAACGACGATCACATCAAATTCTTGTGGATAAAGCATCAAATCACCCGTTCATGGCCATTTTGGCCGGCGCTGCCCGCGCCGAGGGAGGCCAGTGGCCAAGGGCGTTGATTTTATCTGTAACGGGTGTTCCATGCGCGACTGCTTTGCAATCACGGCTCAGGCTAAGCTTGGCCCCAACATGGAGACCTTATGACACAGCACAACAACAACCGCTTCCACCCCGATGAATGGCAACTGCGTGTGGACTTGGCCGCCTGCTACCGATTGGTGGCCTTGTATGGATGGAGTGATTTGGTGTTCACACACATCAGCGCCAAATTACCCGCCTCTGTGTCGGGCGAAGAACACCAGTTTTTGATCAACCCCTATGGCTTGATGTTCGATGAAATCACCGCCTCTAGCTTGGTCAAGATCGACATGCATTGCAACAAACTGGACGAAGACAATCCGCACCCAGTAAACCCCGCCGGGTTTGTCATTCACAGCGCCGTGCACGAAGCGCGTCCTGATGCGGCTTGTGTCTTGCACACCCACACACGGGCAGGCGTGGCCGTCAGCGCACAAAAACACGGTGTGTTGCCCATCAGCCAACAAAGCACTTTTGTCTTGGCGTCACTGGCCTATCACGACTATGAAGGCGTTGCCATTCGTGACGATGAAAAAACCAGGTTGCAAGCCGATCTAGGCGAGGCCAATTATTTGATGTTGCGCAACCATGGACTCTTAACGGTCGGCAAATCCATCCAAGATGCTTTCTTGCAGATGTACACATTTGAGAACACGTGCCGCATCCAAGTGGACGCATTGTCGGGACTAACATCACCGACAGATCTAACGCCCGTCAATCCCCAAATATTAAGCGGCGTGTCTCATGCGATGAAGGTTCAGACAGGCGGCCTGGGGGGCTCGTTTGTGTGGCCCTCTTTGCTGCGCAAATTGAACCGAGAAAATCCGGGCTACGACGTTTGAGACTGAAGCGGTTTTTGTTGCCACGCCACCAAAGCGCCTAGCAACAACGCCGCGGCCGAGAAAACCAAACCCCGCTGTAAACCACCAGGACCATCGGCAATCCAACCCACAACAGTAGGTCCCACAATTTGCCCCACCGCAAACACCACGGTGAATGCGCTGATACCCGAGGCCCATTGCGAGGCTGGCAAGTTGTGTTTTACCATGGCGGTGGTCGAGGCCACCACGGACAAAAACACACCGCCAAACAAAATGCCCGACAACAACATGGCCGGCCATGCAGAGGTCAATGCAGGAATGAGCGTGGCCACACTCAACAAAGCATTCAAGATGGCCAAAGCTTGGCCACCTTTGAAATGATTCAAAAGCCCCGCCCAAATTCTGGAAGACGCCACCACCGCCAAACCCAAGGCTGCATAAAAGAACGTGATGTTGGCCGAGGGCGCCCCCTGCTCACGCAAGACCGCCACCACAAAGGTCATGTAACCGATGTATCCCACACCAAAGAGGCCGTAGGCCAACAAGCCAGGTGTCCAAACACGCCATGCGGGCTGAGAGGGTGCACTCAACGTTGTCGTCGGCAATGAGGCTTGATGTTCGTTTGACGGCGCAGGCGCAGCCGTCGACAACTCTGGCATCCAATGATTCAAGTGTGATCGAATCAAATAAAGCGCGACACTGATGATGGCGCAAACAAACGCCAAACACCACCAAGCCCATGACCAGGTGTGTTGCGCATGATGGGCAGCAGACAGTCCGATGGCCGCGGGCACACACAAAGCAGAAATGACAATGCCCCAACCCGTGCCGCCATAGTAAATGCCCAGTAGCAAGCCGGACTGAGAAGGCAAGTGCGCACCCAGCCTGGCCGCCAACAAACCACCGGATACAAACACAGCCGCACTGGCCACACCCGCCAAAAAACGTTGTAACAACAAATACAAAGCCTGCGTGAAAAATCCCGTCATGGCCATCAACACAGAAGCCAAGACAGAACCCACAATCAAGACACGCACCGCGCCCCAGCGTTTAAGCGCCCAAGGTGTCAGCAGCGCACCCACCAAATAGCCCAGCGCATTGAAAGTGTTCATCGCACCTGCTAAGGTGTAGGTCCACGACAAATCTTCTCGCATGGGCGGCAACAAGAGTGCGTAGGCAAACCGCGTCATGCCCAATGACACCGCGGCCGCCATCGACACGCTCACAGCCAAGCCCAGCGACGTCCATAACCTGATACTTTGTGACATGAAAAACTTATTCGAACCTTGCCAAGCGGGCGCACTTCAATTGGCCTCACGGATTGTGATGGCGCCGCTCACGCGCAATCGAGCACCCAACGCGATGCCCAATGCACTCATGGCTGAATACTATGCGCAACGCGCCAACCCCGCAACCGGCGCAGGCCTCATCATCACAGAAGCAACTGCCATCAGCCACCAAGGTCAAGGCTATGCCAATGTCCCTGGCATCTGGTCAACTGAACAAGTCAATGCATGGCAAGCCATCACGCAAGGCGTTCATGCCAAAGGCGGAAAAATCGTGATGCAACTCTGGCACGTTGGCCGAATTTCACACACCAGCTTGCAACCCGGCGGTCAAGCACCCGTTGCACCTTCTGCCATCACGGCCAAATCAAAGACAGTATTGATCGTGGACGGTGTCCCCAGCTTTGTGCCAACATCCGAGCCTCGCGCACTGCGCTTAGACGAGCTGCCTGGCATCGTGGACGATTACCGCAAAGCCGCTCGCAATGCCATCGCTGCAGGTTTCGATGGTGTTGAGGTACACGCGGCCAATGGCTATTTGATCGATCAGTTTTTACGCGCTGACAGCAACCATCGCACAGATGCATACGGCGGCAGCATTGAGAATCGCGCTCGGCTTCTGAAAGAAGTGATGTCTGCTGTTTGCGAAGAAATTGGCGCAGGTCGCTGCGGCATTCGAATTTCTCCTGTGACGCCGGCCAATGATGCCAGCGATGCCGCGCCGCAGGCCTTGTTTGAACACGTCACACAATTCTTAGGCACCTTGGCCTTGGCTTATGTGCACGTCATTGAAGGCTCAACGGGTGCCGCCAGGGATTACCAACAAGGCGATCACGCTTTTGATTACAAAGCCATGAAAGCGGCCTACCAAAAGGCGGGCGGCAAAGGCGCATGGATGCTGAACAATGGCTACGAGCGCGATTTGGCCGATCAAGCCTTGCAAGCCGATGCCGATTTGATTGCCTTTGGAAAATCTTTCATTGCCAATCCAGACTTGGGTGCACGCTTGAAACAAAACGGCCCCTACAACACGCCTGATCGTGCAACGTTTTATGGTGGCAAAGAAGCGGGCTACACAGACTACCCAACGTTGCCGAAAGCCCACTGATCAAATTTGACAGTGCCTGTGCACATTAACCCAAGCCAATGGGTGCAGGCGCTTTGCTCACGATTCGGCTAAAGAGTTTTTCAAATGCAGGGCCTGGTAGATGCTTGCCAGTTAAAGGGTCCGCATTGAGATCAAAGGCTTGGTCTACTTCCAACCAGTCCTCGTCTGTCAGCGCGCTTTGTGCCGCTGGCAAGATCACGGTCTCTTCTAAGCGCATATGGTCGAGATAAGACTCGACATAAGGGCCGAAGGCATCGACAAAGGCGGCCTTGCGGGAGCTTCCCACCATTTCCCAAGCCAGCAACAAATGAAGCAAATCGCGCACGGCTTTTTCACTGCGCATGTGATCACGTTCAAGACGATCGATGGCCCCTCTCACCTCCGGTGCTTTTTTGGCAAGCTTAGGAAACAACAAATTCGACTCTTTGGGGTGATGCAAACGCTCAGGAAATTCATCGATGTAAAACAACATCGCGCGCATCACATCGAAAAATTGTGCGGCATCTTCTGCGGGTCCAAGCTCTAACAGTTTCGACATCGAGTGAAGCATGGCAGCCAACGAGGCGTGCTCATCGCGAATGATGTGAAGGCTTCTTCTTTTCATAGATCTGTTGCTTTCTTTGCCAAACGGCCTCAAAGTCTGATTCACAAACAAACCCAGTTTGCTGTGAATTGCACTTTTGGAAAATGATGCAGATCAAGAAAAACATGCAAAATCTTGTCTTATGAACACACCGCCCACATCTTTTCAAGGTCGTCGCATCGAACAACAAGTTCAAGGTCAAGCAACACGTGATGGTGACGGCGTCAAGCTCACACGCGTGCTGACACAAGCGCATCAACGACGCTTAGACCCTTTCTTGATGCTTGATAACTTTGGCAGTGACGATCCCAAAGACTATGGTGGCGGCTTTCCTGACCATCCACACCGTGGCTTTGAAACCGTGACCTACATGATTGCTGGCCGCATGCGTCACAAAGACAGTGCTGGCCATGAGGGCTTGCTCCAAAACGGTGGCGTTCAATGGATGACCGCAGGCAGGGGTGTGGTGCACAGTGAAATGCCGGAGCAAGAAGATGGTGTGATGGAGGGCTTTCAACTTTGGCTCAATTTGCCTTCGCGCGACAAAATGTGCAAGCCTGGCTACCAAGACATTCAAACTGAAGACATCCCAGAGTTTTCAACGCACGACGGTATCAAAGTTCGTGTCATTGCAGGCCAATCACATGGCATCCGTGGAGCAGTCCAAAGACCCATTGCTGAATTTCCAACCGATGCTTTGTATTTGGACATTCATTTTGAAAATGACGCTTCATTTCAACAAGCATTGCCAACCCAGCACAATGCGTTTTTGTTTGTCTACAGAGGCAGTGTGAATGTCATCAGCCCCGGAGAAAAATCACCCGTGGCACTGCACCGAATGGCCATTTTGCGAAATGAAGGCGAAGGGGTTGAAATTCAAGCTGCTGCAGGCAGCAAAGTTTTGTTGATTGCTGGGCAACCTTTGAACGAACCTATTGCGCAATATGGTCCCTTTGTCATGAACACACGTGACGAACTCATTCAAGCGGTCGACGATTTCAGGGCGGGTCTTTACAATTCGTGACAATTTCTGCAAAGAAGGGACACATGAAATTGCCAGACTGCAGGTAGCCCTCTGATAAGTCATGCAAACCTTGCATCGACAAATCTGAGGCCTTTGACTCAAAGGAGATCTCATGACTACTTTTCGCCGCATTGCGCTTTCTACCGCCCTCTTGATCACATCAAGCATTCACCTAGCTGGCTTTGCGCAGCCTGCAAATTCTCCTCAAGGTGTTCGTCCTATGATGGGAGGTGCGCAAATGGAAGCACACCGTGAAGCCAGGCATCAAAAACATTTGAATGATCTGAAATCTGCATTGCAACTGGATTCAACGCAAGAGAGCGCATGGAATGCTTTTTCTGGAGAAATGAAAATGCCGATGAAACGTCCTGCAAGGCCCCAGCCAGCTGAGATGGAAAAAATGACCACGCCAGAAAGAATTGACAAAATGATGGCTTTAAAGAGTGAGAGAGATGCAGAAATGAACAAACGCATGACAGCTACCAAAACCTTTTATGCAAGCCTGAACCCTGCTCAGCAAAAAGTATTTGATGCACACACCCACAAATTCATGAAACAAGGACCCATGGGACACCATGACAAAATGCATCCATGATCTGGGGACTGACTGAAGAACAAATTGCCGCCTATGGGCTGACCTTTGGTGTGACAGCATTCATGCTGTACATGCTGTTCATCATTGGTCAATTGGCTTGGGAATCCAAAGCTGGAAAATTTGGAACCTTTGTTCTTTTCCTAGGATTGGCTTTTGGCATGGTGGGTTTCATTGCAAAAGCAGGGATCCAGTGGTTCCTAGAAAAATAAAAATTGTCAACGCACAAACTTGTGGACAATTTTTGGATAACCGAACAGTTATCCACAGAAATTAAAAATTTCTAAACTTGTTCATTCTGGCGTGACACCAGGATTGCAGTGCCATGCACACCCTTCAAAATGATCCAATGCATTGATCTGTAAAGAAAAAAGGGACTTGTCCACAAGACAAGCCCCTCTTTATCTACTACTACTATGTATTAATCTATATAAAAGAAGAATACAAAGACAAAGTCAGCAATCAAATTAAATTGATTTTCTGAACGCATCCATGCTGTTTTGCCACTGCACCATCGCAGCAGACAGGTTGCGCTCTTTCACATGGCCAAAACCTTTAATCTGCTCTGGCACCTTGGCCACTTGCACAGCCAATGCATGGTTGTCAGCCTTTAAAGATGCAATGACTTCAGACACAGCATCCTTGTATTCCTGAATCAATGCGCGTTCAGTTTGACGCTCTTCAGTTTTGCCAAAGATGTCGAAAGCTGTACCACGCAAAAACTTGAAATGCGCCAATGCTTTGAAAACCAGCAATGTGGAAGGACTCATTTTTTGCTTGATCAAATGGCCCTTCTCATTGCGTTTTGCAATCAATGGAGGGGCTAAGTGGTAGAAAACTTTGAAATCGCCTTCAAACTGGGTTTTAACGCGTTCTAGGAAGTGTTTGTCGGTATGCAAGCGGGCAACTTCGTATTCATCTTTGTAAGCCATCAATTTGAACAATTGACGCGCCACAGTTTCAGTCAACAAAGATTGACCTAAAGCTTGCTCCTTTTGCTTGACAAGGCCCACAAAATTTTCGTATTGCTTGGCATATGCCGTATTTTGATAAGCCGTTAAAAATTCAACACGTTGCGCGATCAAATCTTCTAAGCGATCGCGCTTTTTAAATTGAATCACTTGTGCTGGCGTTAAAAGGGCTTCAACAGCCTCTAAATGTTGCGCTGCATGGCGGCCCCACTCAAAGGCTGCCAAATTGTTTGCAACAGCCACTTCATTCAATTCAATGGCGCGTTGCAAAGCTTCTAGGCTCAATGGAATCCAACCTTTTTGCCAGGCATATCCCAGAATCATGGGGTTGATGTAGATGGTGTCCCCCATCAGTTGTGCAGACAATTTGTCTGCATCAAATGCAGCGAGGCCTTCCAAGCCAACGGCATTTGCAATTTCTTGAGCACAACTTTCAGCTGGGTTGACCCATTGAGTGTCTTTCACAAATGCTGCTGTGGGTGTGCTGTGAGAATTCAAAGCCACATGCGTTCGACCTTGCCGCATTCGAGACAGGGTTTCTTTTCCTGCACTCACAATGGGATCGCAACCCAAGATCAAATCAGCGGCTGCCATGCTGACACGCGTGGTTTGAATGTGATCTTGATGTTTGGCCAAGAGCACATGGCTCCAAGTGGCACCGCCCTTTTGTGCCAAACCTGCAGAATCTTGTGTCACGATGCCCAAACCGTCTAAGTGGGCTGCCATGCCCAACAATTGACCAATGGTGATCACTCCCGTGCCGCCTACGCCGGCGACCACAATGCCATAAGCGTTGAACGAAGAACCTAAATCAGGCAAGCGTGGCAGGTTCAAAGCCGGCAATTGCGCGGGACTGAATTTTTGTTCTTTGGATTTTTTACGCAGTTGGCCACCTTCAATGCTGATGAAGCTGGGACAAAAACCTTTGAGGCAACTGGTGTCCTTGTTGCACGTGTTTTGATTGATCGTGCGCTTTCGCCCGAAGTCGGTTTCCAAGGGTTCAACGGAGAGGCAATTCGATTGCACACCGCAGTCGCCACAGCCTTCACAGACCAATTCATTGATCATCACGCGCACAGCCGGATCGACCATGGTGCCGCGTTTGCGACGGCGGCGTTTTTCAGTGGCACAGGTTTGGTCGTAAATGATGACCGTGCAACCCTTCACTTCACGCAATTCCCGTTGAATGGCATCCAATTCATCACGGTGATGAACCAACACGCCTTCGGCCAATGCAACACCGTTGTATTTCTCAGGTTCGTCAGTGACCACCTTGATGACCACGGCACCTTCAGCACGCATGCTTTGTGCAATTTGAACAACCGAGTGCCCCTCTGCGCGCTCACCAACACGTTGGCCGCCTGTCATCGCAACGGCATCGTTGTACAAAATCTTGTAGGTGATGTTCACGCCTGCCGCAATGCTTTGGCGAATGGCCAAGATACCGCTGTGAAAGTAAGTGCCATCGCCGATGTTGGCAAACACATGTTGTTCGTTGCTGAAATGTTGTTGACCAATCCAAGGTGTGCCTTCACCGCCCATTTGGGTAAAGCCCACCGTACTGCGGTCCATCCACAAACTCATGAAGTGGCAACCAATGCCTGCCATGGCGCGTGAGCCTTCAGGCACTTTGGTGCTGGTGTTGTGAGGACAACCAGAGCAAAACCAGGGCATGCGATCGGCAGCGGGGTTTAAAACCAAGCTGTTTTGCGAACGCTCTTTGCTTTCGATGATTTGCAGCTGCGCATTCATGCGGGCCACAATGTCGGAAGGCAAATCCAATTTCAACAGACGATGTGCCAAAGCTTTGGCAATGAGCGTGGGTGTGAGATCGGCATTGGCACGCAACAAGCGGTGAGCCATGGGGTTCGGCACGGACCACTCACCGCCTGCATCGTCACCATCGAGTTCATCAAACTTGCCCACAATGCGCGGACGTTTTGAATCGGGCCAGTTGTAGAGCTCTTCTTTCAGCTGGTATTCAATGATTTGGCGTTTTTCTTCAACGACCAAAATTTCTTTCAAGCCTTGCGCGAATTCGCGCGTGGTTTGTGCTTCAAGCGGCCACACCACAGACACTTTGTGAACACGAATGCCCAAGCGTTGACACGTCTCGTTGTCGAGGCCCAAATCAACCAATGCCTGGCGCGTGTCGTTGTACGCTTTTCCGCTGGCAATGATGCCGTACTGATCTTGAGGACCTTCAATGACGTTGTGATTCAAGCGATTGGCGCGAATGTAAGCCAATGCGGCATACCATTTGAAATCAAACAAACGTGCTTCTTGTTCAAGCGCAGAATCGGGCCAGCGAATGTGCACACCGCCTGGTGGCATCTCAAAATCAGGCAGCACGATCTTCACGCGATCAGCGTTGATGTCTGCGGTTGCACTGGACTCGACAATTTCTTGAATGGTCTTCATGCCAGACCAAACGCCTGCAAAGCGGCTAAGCCCAATGGCATGTACGCCGAGGTCTAGTACTTCTTGAACGGAAGCTGGAAAGAAAACGGGCAAACCACAAGCTTTGAAGATGTGATCACTTTGGTGTGCGGCGGTTGAACTCTTGGCGACGTGATCGTCGCCTGCAACCGCCAACACGCCGCCCCATGGCGTGGTGCCTGCCATGTTGGCATGCTTGAACACATCAGAACATCGGTCTACCCCTGGGCCTTTGCCGTACCAAATACCGAACACCCCATCCATCTTGTTGCTGCCAGGCGGTGCAAAGCCAAGTTGTTGTGTACCCCACAAGGCCGTGGCAGCCAGCTCCTCGTTTACACCCGGCTGAAAAACAATGTTGTGCTTTTCTAAATAAGGTTTGGCTTTCCAAAGGGCCTGGTCATAACCGCCCAAAGGCGAACCGCGATAACCACTGATCAGTGCGCCTGTTTTTTTGCCGGCCAGTGCGTCGCGTTCTTGTTGCAGCATGGGCAAGCGAACCAATGCTTGAACCCCGCTCATGAAAGCACGGCCGGTTGCCAAGCTGTATTTGTCGTCCAGTGTCACGTTGGCCAATGCTTGGCGCAAATGTTCGGGCAAGGGAGCGTTCATGGTGTTCCACTTTCAAATGCAATGGATCGCAGTGTAGATCGACCGAGCTTATCGTGGAAGCAAAACCCATGCTTTCATGTCTTGTTTGAGACAGCCCGCCAATTCGCCCGCAGCATCACCCGAACCCACATAAAAATCGGCGCGAACGGCACCCAGAATGGCGCTGCCAGTGTCTTGGGCAATGACCAGCCGCTGTAACTGGGTTTGCGGCCCTTGACTGACCAGCCAGACCGGCGATCCGTAAGGAATGCTGCCAGGGTCAACGGCGATGGACCGCCCTGCCGTTAAGGGAACGCCTTGTGCACCCTTGGGGCCTAACAAAGCGTCTTGGGCAGTTAGCGCCTCTTCCTTAAAAAAAACGAAGCGCGGATTTTTGGCGAGCAATTCCTGCGTTCGTTTTGGGTTTTGCGCAAGCCAAGCTTTGATGCCTGGCCACGTGGCATCTTTGGTGAGGTTTTGGTCCAGCAGCCAACGCCCAATGCTTTGATAGGGCTGGTCATTGGTCCCAGCAAATGCCAAACGAACTTGCTTGCGCGAGCCATCGGCTTGTGTCACCCACAGCCTGCCAGAACCTTGGATGTGCAAAATCATGGCATCAATGGGGTCTGCAAGGTAAGCAAGCTCCTTGCCCTTCAGTGCGTTTTGCGCAGCAGGTAATTTGCCAATTTCTTCACGTGTGTACCAAGGCGAGCGCGACTTCAAGTTGGCCGGCGGGCTGTACAGAGGCACTGTAAAACCAGGCTTGGACACCTTAGACGCCTCTAGGACCGGTTCGTAATAGGCCGTGAGCAAGCCGTTTGCAGGATTGGGCGTGCTTTGAAGGCTTTCAACGCGGTAGGGTTGAAAATTTTGGATCAACCAAGCACGCTGATTGGCAACGCTTTGGCCATCTAAGCGCTTGATGGTTTGACACAGCGCGCTGGATGCAACAGCGTTCCTCGAACAGCTTTGCAACCAGGCCGCCCAAGCCTCGTTCAGGTTGTCGTTTTCGACGCCGGGCAGATCAGACCAATTGCTCTTGACCCACCGGCTTTTGCTTTGATTGACAACGGAGGGCCCATTGCTGGTAGATGAAGGGGGTGCTGCTGATGGTGTTGATGCTGTGGGCGCTTCGATGACGGCCTGTTTCTGAGGCGAGGCGCACGAGAGCAACAGGCCAATGGATGCCATGACAAGGCTGTACTGAGCGCAAGACCGGATCTTCACGATTGGATTTCGCGCAAAAGATTGGCCAACTCAACAGCGGATTTGACATCCATCTTTTCAAACACACGCGAGCGATGAACCTCAACGGTTCGAACGCTGATGTCGAGCTGGCCGGCAATCAATTTGTTGGGCAAGCCTTCGACCACCAAGCGCATGACATCACGTTCGCGCTCGGTAAGCTCTTCCAGGCGCGTCACCAAACCGGCGCTCTGAAGCCGCAAGGCCAAACGTTCTTGCGACAAAGCCAAAGCTTGTTCCACGCGATCAACCAGCGCATTGTCAGAAAACGGTTTTTCGCAAAAATCAAAAGCGCCACGTTTGACACTGTCAACGGCCGTTGGCACATCGGCGTGCCCGCTTAAAAAAATCACAGGCCAGGTGTGCGCCAAACCGTTGCCGATCAAGGTTTCAAACAAGGCCAAGCCACTTTGACCGGGCATTCGCACATCCAACAAAATGCACCCGGCCTCGGTGGGCACGGGCGCATTGGTGCCGGGAAACTTGTCGCTGAGCATGCGCTCAAATGCGTCGGCACTTTCGAAGGACTCGCTCATCAGACGACGTGAGCGCAACAACCAAGCCATGGCATCGCGAACGATGGCATCGTCGTCAATGATGAAAACACAGGCGTTGAGAACGGGTTGCATGCTGGAATTTTAAGCGCTGCTTAAACCTCTGAGGCGGTTGGCAGTGTGAATCGAAAAAGCGTGCCGTTGGGCGCTTGACGAACAAACTCTAGGTGACCACCGTGCTGCTCGACCACCGTGCGGCAAAGACTCAAACCCAATCCCATACCTTCAGATTTGGTGGTGAAAAAAGGCGTGAACAATTGTTTTTCAATGTCATCAGAAATGCCAACACCCAGATCGCTGACTGAAAACTCAATCCACCCGTGGGACAAACTAGACGCCGCACGTTTGACTTGAAGCGTTAGAACGCGGTCTTGACAATCGGGGTGGTCCATGGCCTGCATGCCATTGCGAGCCAAATTCAAAATCACTTGTTCGACCATGGTGCGATCGCACAAGACCTGCGCCAAGCCCTCGTCAATGCGGGTGGCAACCTTGACGTGCAACTTTTGCGCTTGCAATTGAATCAAGGGCATGACCGCAGCCATGATCAAGCTAGGCCGCACAACTTCGCGGTCTTGGTCGCGCCGGCGCACAAAATCATGAACACTGTTGATGACTTTGCCTGCGCGGCTGGCTTGTTCTGAAATGCGCTCTAGGGCCATTTTCAAATCACCCAATGTGTCGGTCGGGCTTTGAGGTTGTTGAATCAAATTCAGGGAGCCCGTGGCATAACTTGAGATGGCGGACAAGGGCTGGTTCAGTTCGTGGCTCAGCAAAGAAGCCATCTCACCCACCGTGGCCAAACGCGCCGTTGCTTGTAAGCGTTCTTGACTGGCACGTGACAGCTCCTCGATGCGGCGCTGCTCGCTGACGTCCAAAAAGGCGCTCATCCAGCCGGTTTGTTTTCCCAACACGTTGATCAAGGGCGCTTCAAAAATCAACACGGGAAAGCGCGTACCGTCTTGACGAACAAAGACCGACTCAAACCCTTCACGAGGTGGCGCATTGCCCGCCAAACGAACGGCTTGTCTTTGTTGGTATTCGCCCACCATTTCCGGAGGCCAGTAAGGCATGGGGGCTGATTTGCCAAGGAGTTGCTCGGCTTCAAATCCGACCATTTGACAAAAGGCGGGGTTCACATAAGTGATGCGGCCATGCAAATCACGGGCCCGTAAACCTGTGACCAAGGAGTCTTCCATGGCTTTTCGAAAAGCCAGTGCATCGGCCAAATCGCGTTCGGCTTTGAGGCGTCTGCGGGAGTCTTTGACCAACAATACCAACACGGAGACCAAGGCAATGGACATGGCCGTGACCAGCGCAGGCAAGATGCTTGGAAACACATCGGGTGCGCTTCTTCTGCCGTCCATCCGCAGCACCAAAGTATTGCCTGGCAAATCGAGCAGTTGTGTCGCTGAGAACAATCGTCTGGAGCGCGGCAGTGTGCCGTGAATGGCCAAGCGCGTGCCGTCGGATTCGATGAAAGAAATTTCGTTGCGCCGGCCATACGTCTCGCCCAATTGGCTGGCCAAAATATCTTGAAGACCATAGGTCACCAATACAAAGCCAACGGGGATGCCACTTTCTAGAGTGGGCAAACACATCTCAATGACTTCAAAACCCAGGCCATTGTTTTGTGGCACAAAATAACTTTTGGAATAGGCGGGGCCATTCAAACGTTTGGCGCGCAGACAAGTCTGGATGATTTCCGCTTGTTCATTCATCCGAGTTTTGGCGTTGAAAACAGGCTCTCGCAAAGGCGAGTCAACACCCTGAACCACAAGGCCTTGTGCGTCGCGCCGTTCAACGCGCAACCATTCGCGGTTGAGGCTGAACATGTTTCGCACCTCGGACTCCCACAATTTGGGAGACAGTCCTTTGGCATGCAAATTTTGCAAACTTAAAACATGGCGACCCAAGCTGCTGCGAATGTCGCTCACGGCATCTGCTGTATCACGGTCCAATTCGGCTTGGTATTGACTGGCTTCATAGCGTCCTGCCAGCCAGACGAGGGTGACCAACAAGGCCACCACCAACCCAACCAACGCAATCCACAAGGAGATTCGACGGTCGGTGAAAGACCGCGTTGCAGACTTAAAGAACTGCCATAAAGGCTGTAGCTTCATCAGATCGCTTGCGTGAAGGGACGGCATGAACTTTGGACCCAAGCGCCATCAAGGCGTCGCAGATGAAGACGAGATCTTGGTGACCTTGGGATCGCTCCATGTGCCATCAATTGAAAACTCTTGCGTATTGACGCGGCTTAAAGGCTGTTTCAAGACAAGTTGCGCCAAAAACGTGCTCAATCCAATGGCCGGATTCAAGGCAATGCCCGCCAACAAAGAGGCTGTGCCCGCGTCAACCTCGGGCAGGATCAACACCCGTAAATTTTGTGTTTCGCGTGCAATGTCCGAGCTGCCTTCCATTTGGACAATTGCATTGACGCCTTTCATTTGTAAATTGCGCGTGTTGGCAATGCCTTGCTGAATCGTGACATCGCCCCGAATGGTGTCAAAGGCAAAACCTGCACTGAAGACATCGCGGAAATCCAGCAACAGTCGCCGCGGCAAGGCTTGTAAGCTCAGGACGCCCAACAACTTCGCAACCCCTGGCTCGGCTTGTAAAAACTGACCGCGGCCAATGTTGACATTGAAGCGGCCACTCAATGTGGGGTAGTGCAAAGTTAAAGGCGAACCTTGCCAACTGACTTGACCCTCTAACTTGCCGCCACCACCGCGCAGTGCATCTTTGGTGCCCAAGCGGTTCAACAAATCACCAGAGTCGGACACATCCAAACGGAAGTTCATGTCGGTGATGGCCTGTTGCGTGCCATCTCTGGAGGTCACCCATTTGCCGCTGGCCTTGAAGCTGGCTTCGGGCACGGTGATGTTCAACTTGCTTAAGCGCCATTCGCGACCGGCATTGCTGCGCGGTGATGTGGGGTCGGTGTTGATGGCTTCAATTTCAACGCGGCCCATTTTCTTGCCACGCAACTCAAGGTCTTCCACCACAATGTCCAAAGCGGGAATGGCCACGGGTGAATCTTCTAGCAAGGACTCCACAGTTTGATCCGCGGAGGGCGGTAAGCTCAAACGTGCCAGGCGTGCATAAATGCGGCCGGCATTTTGGTTGTTGGATTGGCGGTACTCTAAATAACCGCTGAACTCGCGGGCATCTGTTTGCGCACGCCAAACATAACCCTCGCGCGAACCGTTGACAGACACGTTGTGCAAATTGCGCCCCTGCACAGTCAGCTCATTGGCTTTAAGTGTCATGCGATTGGGCAAATAGGTTTGGCTTGCAGCAGACAAGCTGCTGTTGCTGGAGGCCACGTAAGCAGGGCTTGATTTGGGCGGGGAGAGAATTTGGAGCCAGTCGTCAAGCGAGATGCTGGGCAAATTGACAATGGCCAATACACCGCCGTCCGTTTGACTTGGATTTCCGACCACGTCGCCGACCTGCCACCGACCATTGATCACGCGAGGCTCAGTGCCAGTGAGGTCGCGCACATAGGATGCAGACAATGCGCGGCCCCAGGACATTTGGATTTGATCGCGCGTCGCTTTGTTTTGATTCAAACTTTGAACGGTGTTGTCGTACTTGAAGGCCACCATGTCGTCGCTGCGCTTGTTCAATGGCGAGGGCAGGTTCAGCGCAAGTCCTTGAAGTTGAGATTGAATGCTGAGCTCGCTTTGACCGCCCTTGAATCCCAAGCTGGCGGTGTAAGTGGTGCTGCCATTGGCTTGTTGGGCCAAAGCGTTGAGCCATGGAATTTCTTTGGCCTGGCGCATGCCATTGGCGGTGGCTTGACCTTGGATTCGGATGAGCGGGTTGGCCTCTGTGCTTTTCGCTGGAAGTTTTCTGGATCCACCATCAAGTTTGATCGGGCCACCCAGGAACTGTGCGTTCACGCCCACCAAGCTGAAACCCGACTCATTGAAATTGATGTTGCCTTGGGCTTTTTCAAACAGAGGCAAGGCCGATTGCAAGCGCACATCGTTGTTGTTCAAGCTGACGTTGCCTTGCACGGTGGTTTTATCAAGCTCGGCCAAGGGGAAGCTGAGCTTGAGGCGCGCATTCAGAGTTCCTGTGCTTTGAGCTTGTGCAAACAAACCGCCCAACATGTTGTTTACGGGAGATTGGCGCAAGTCTGTTAACGCAAGGTTGGCACCTGTTTTTGATTCCCCCTGCACTTTCACCACCACCTTGCCGTTCAAATTGGGAATCTCGGCTTTGATTTGGGTGAAGGGAACGTTGCCCCATTTGCCAGAAGCGCCATTGACTTTGAAGTTGTAACGGTCAAACACAATGTCGCCATTGACGTTGTTCATGGCGGGCCAGTTGGGCTCTTGCGTTGTGTTGCGTGTGCTGCCACTGGGTGGCACATAAGCGTATTGAATGTCTTTGACTTTGCCAGCAAATCGGAACTCTCCGTCTTTGGGGTTGGCAAAAGGCAATTGTTGCAGGTCGCCCTTGATCTTGACAGCAACACCCTGCACTTCACCTTTCAACACCGAATCACGCACATAGTGACGCACGCTTTGTGGCAGCGTGAGGGGCAAGTAGCGATGAACGCGTGCAGCATCGCCTCGCGCAATGATGCCTTGCAAGTCCAAAATGCCCAAACTGTTGGCAATGGGGCTGGGCTTCCATTTGCCCTGCCACTCTCCTGTGACATCAGAATTGGACACTCGCAATTGCCAATCGGGAACGGTCACTTGATCCCTTTGCTTGACCCATTTGACGGAGGCTTGCATCGCGTCCAGCTGGATTCGTGGCTCTTCGAAGATGCGGTGAATGCTGATGGCACCGTTGTCGATGGTGGCCTTGATTTGTCCGCCATCAGCATTCATGTCAAAGCTGACGTTGGCGTTTTCAATGCTGGGCCAGTTCTCTGTCTCAGAGCCAGCTTTGCCACCTTCAAAATAAAAGTTGTCAAATCGACCGTTGGCCACGGCGACATGGATGGCTTTGTCTGACTTGCCCAATTCTTCAGACCATTCGATGTGCAACGGGTTGACCAAACCGCTGACTTTGTGTTCGAGCAATGTTTTTCGCGCAGACTCAGGCAAGGGCAATTGCAGCGCAATGTTGCGAAGGGCAAACAAATCCAATTTGTCGCCGTGAAAGAGCCCCTTGGCGCTTTGACCGTTATCGGCTTCTGCGTAGGAAAAGTTCACATTGCCGCCAGGCCAATGCAAGCCATCGGTGGTGTCAAAGCGCAAGCCTTCTGTTGAAAAGTCCAGGCCTTTGTGGAGGGGCTTGACCGACAGGCGGCCCGCAATATTTTTAAATGACAAGGCCTGAAGTTCAGGGCTGAGCTGCGCTTGAACATTCTCTAAGACCAAGTCAGCGGTTGCTTGTTTGACGTTGCCATGGTTCAAATCGACCCACATGCGCAAAGCGCCTTGTCCTTTTGTGGCATTGACTTTCCAGGGCAGGTGCGGGCCAAGTTGCGACAAATCGACATCAGGAAACTCAGCGTGAACTTGACCACTCCAGTCCTTGAAGCGACCGGGATGCGTTGACAACAGATTGCGTTTTAAATCGCCCATTAACACAAAACGATCGCCCCAGCCACTGGGCGGTGTGGCATCCAAACGCCATTGATGGTGCCTTGCCGAATTGCGCAAGATCCATGAAACGTCTTGTAAGTCGAGAGCGCTTTTGTTGCGTTGCAGCGGATTGAATTCGTCGGTCCAGAACACGGTGCCGTGTTGGATGACAATTTCTTTTTGCGCAAAAATCCAATCGGCGGCGGCAGAGTCGGGCGTGTTGTCCTGCTTCAATGACAAACCTGCAATGCGCCACTCGCCTGTGCTGGTTCTGCGAATGTCCAAGGTCGGTGAATCGATGACCAGTTGCTCCACGCCCAAATCCAAAACAGAGCGAACACTGATGGCAAACACGATTTTGGGCAAAGTCAGTGCCCGTCTGCCTTCTGGGTCTAACAAAGCCAAGTCATGAATTTCAAAAGTGGGCATCCATCCCGAAGAAACCGCCAACAGTTTGCCCATCTGAACTGGAACGCCGATGGTTTGTGTGGCCAAGTTTTCGAGCTTGGGACGGAAATCTTCAATTCGGGGCACAATCCAAAAATGCAAAGCTGCCCAAGCCATGCCCAAGACGCAACCTGCCACCAGCATCATCCAAGCGATGACGCGCAGGCCGTGGCTCAGCAACTTGGACAGTGTGGAAAACTTCAGCATTCGGCTCACAATACAGACATAAAGACTCAGGCAGGGAATTATGACTGCCGCAGGCCCATTTGAGACAGGCGACGACATGGATTCAAAACGTCCACCACCCCTCTCAGAAGGCTCGCGTTTTTATCAACGTCTGCAAAGACGGTACGCCGATGTCTTTGCAAACCTGCCATCCGCAGTCCCCCAGCGTGAGTCTTTAACGCAGGCCTACACACAATTGCGGACACAAGGCTTGGAAGTCGGTGCGGCATTGCGTGTCTTGCGCCAGTGGACCATGGCCCGTTTGCTGACCCTGGATTGTGAGCATCAAGCAAGTCTTGAGACGGTCACTTTGGGCGTGACGCATCTTGCCGAAGTTGCGCTGGACGCGGCTTGTCAGCAGGCATTCAAAGACCTCGATGCCCGACATGGCGTGCCTTTGACAAGTGCCGGAAAGCGTGCCGAGTTTTGGGTCATCGGCATGGGCAAATTGGGCGCACGAGAGTTGAATGTCTCGAGCGACATCGATCTGATTTATGTTTACGACGAAGACGGTGAAACCACAGGCAATGAACAAGGCTTGGGGAAAATTTCAGTCCAAGAGTACTTTGCCCGCGCAGTCAAAGCCATCTACACCCTGATAGGTGACACCACAGAGCATGGTTTTGTATTTCGCGTTGACTTGGCCTTGCGCCCCAATGGCAACTCGGGCCCCAGCGTGGTTTCGCTGGGTGCATTGGAAGAGTATTTGCTGGTTCAAGGCCGTGAATGGGAACGCTTTGCTTGGATGAAGAGCCGAGTGATTGCGCCGCGCAGCAGCATCCAAAACGGTTCTGCGGCCAATTTGCGCTCGGTGGTGTTGCCCTTCGTGTTCAGGCGCTACCTCGATTACAACGTGTTTGAGTCCTTGCGCACCCTGCACCAGCAGATCCGTGACCACGCGGCCAAACGCAGCGCCGGCCATCCAGAGCGTGCCAATGATGTGAAGTTGTCGCGAGGGGGAATTCGGGAAATTGAATTCACCGTGCAATTGTTGCAAGTGGTCCGCGGCGGGCAATTCCCAGAGTTGCGTACGCGGCCGACCTTGGATGCTTTGCAAAGGGTGGCAAAGGCAGGCTTGATGCCTGTGGATACGGCCAAAGCATTGGCCGAAGCCTACGTTTTCTTGCGCCGGGTAGAGCACCGAATCCAATATTTGGACGATCAGCAAACCCATGTCTTGCCGACACAAGATCATGACTTGACGTGGATCGCCAACACCATGGGATACGCCGACAGCTGTGATTTTTTAAGCGATCTGGACGCGCATCGTGAAATTGTGGCGCACGAATTTGACATCTTGTTGGGCGGCGACCGGGAGTGCAAAGGCTGCCAATCACAGGGGACGCGTGAACGCCCCGAGCTTGAAAAGATCCTTGATTTGTTTACAGGCGAGGCCCGTCAACGCTTGGCCCATTGGCAGGACAGCCCCAAAGTTCAAAGTTTGCGGGATGACGCCAGAGGCCGTTTGATGCGTTTGCTGCAACGCACGGCGCAGTGGCTGAAAGAGGGGCGTGTCGAAGAAGTGGCCGTTGTCCGGATGGCTGACTGGATGGAGCCCTTGATGCGCAGGGAGAGTTACCTGGCCATGATGCTGGAGCGTCCAGCGGTTCATGAAAGACTGCTTCGATTGCTAGGCGCTGCCAAGTGGCCGGCCCGTTATTTGGTGCAACACCCAGGCGTCATTGATGAGCTGGCGGGAGGCGATGTTCTGAAACAACGCTTTGTGGCCGCCGATTTTGAAGCCGAGCTTCAGGCCCGTCGGGCTGCCCTCCAACGGACCGGCGAAGACGACGAAGAAAACATCCTGAATCTCTTGCGGCGGGCCCACCATGCCGAAGTGTTCAGAACCCTGGCACGCGATGTTGAGGGCAATTTGACCGTTGAGCAGGTGGCCGATGATTTGAGCGCCATGGCCGATGCGATGCTGCGCGTGACCGCGGCGTGGTGTTGGTCTTATCTCAAAAATCGGCACCGTGAGGTGCCCCAATTTGCCATCATTTCCTATGGCAAATTGGGTGGCAAAGAGCTGGGTTATGGCAGCGATTTGGACATCGTTTTTGTTTTTGAAGACGCCGATGAGCGTGCTCAAGAGGTCTATGCGGCCTTTGTGCGCAAGCTCATCAATTGGTTCACCGTGAAGACGGCCGAGGGCGATTTGTTTGAGATTGACACGGCCTTGCGACCCAACGGAAGCTCAGGTTTGTTGGTGACCACTTTCGACGCATACGCCGACTACCAACAGCAGCGCGGCAGCAACACTGCTTGGACATGGGAGCATCAAGCCATGACGCGGGCGCGCTTTGTGATGGGCGATGCACACATGAGGCAGCGCTTTGATCAGGTTAGGCTTGCTGTGATCAGTGCGCAACGCGACCCCCATGCGCTAGCCCAAGAGATCGTCAACATGCGAAATCGGGTGCGAGGTGCACACCCCATCAAGCCTGGTTTCTTTGATGTGAAACACAGCCCAGGCGCCATGGTGGATGCAGAGTTTGCTGTTCAATATTTGGTCTTGATGCACACCACGGCCCACCCAGAATTGGCAGACAACGTGGGCAACATTGCCTTGTTGCAACGGGCTGAGGCGGCCGGCCTGTTGCCGCCAGGGGTGGGCATGGCTGCGTCAGCTGCCTATCGAGAATTGCGCAGGGTTCAGCACAAGGCTCGTTTAAACGAAGAGCCAACCCAGGTAGAAGGCAGCTTTTTAAAGACCGAACAAGAGGCCGTTTTGGCTTTGTGGCAAGCCGTTTTCCCGTTTGATAACAAATCCCACAAAGGCGCGTGACAAGCTGGGAAATTGGAAGTAAACTGTCCAGTCACAAAATAGAATGGACAGTTCAATGGCCAATTTCAAAGCACTCCAGCGCATCCTTGCCTTGGCAATTTTGCTTGCCATGCCTGCCGCATGGGCGCAGTCAACAGCTGCCATGCCGACGGCATCTGCGGCTTGTCCTACATTGTTGAATCACACATTTGCAAGGCTGCAAGATGAAAAGCCGCAGTCCTTGTGCCAATACAGCGGCAAAGTGATTTTGGTGGTCAACACCGCCAGCTACTGTGGCTTCACGCCTCAATACAAAGGCTTGGAAGCCCTTTACGACAAATACAAAGACCGAGGTTTGGTGGTGCTGGGCTTTCCTTCCAATGATTTTGCGCAAGAGAAGGCCACCAACCAAGAAATTGCAGACTTTTGTGAAAACACTTTTGGCGTGAAGTTTCCAATGTTCACCAAAACCGCGGTAACCGGTGAAGCAGCGGTGCCATTTTTCAAACAACTGGCCCAAGCTCCTGGACAGCGTCCTAAGTGGAACTTTTACAAGTACCTGATTGGCCGCGACGGCAAGTTGATCGACAGCTACAACAGCATGACCAGTCCCGACAGCAGAAGTCTGGTGCAAGCGCTTGAGAAAAGCTTGGCGGGCAAGCCCTCCTAAATTGATTGCGAAAGTCTGACATCTTGAAGTACAAAAAAATTGCCGTTGTCGGCTCAGGCATCTCGGGCTTGGCCGTTGCACACAGCTTAAAAGGACAAGCCGAGGTCACGCTGTTTGAAGCGGGTGATTACTTTGGTGGACACGCCAATACCGTTGACATCAGTTTGCCTACGGCCGCAGGCATGGTCACGCATGGCGTCGACACCGGGTTTTTGGTATTCAACGAAAGAACCTATCCCAACCTGATCAATCTGTTTGCAGAGTTGGGTGTCGAGACGTCCTTGTCTGACATGTCTTTTTCAGTGCAAGCACCCAAGGCTTGGGGCAACGAGTCCTTGGAGTGGAGTGGCAGCAATTTAGATACGGTCTTTGCACAGCGCCGAAATTTGGCGCGCCCCGAGTTTTACAAAATGTTGTTGGATGTGCTGCGCTTTAACAAGTTGTGCACGCAAATTGCACAGCAGCAAACCGAGTCCGCACTGCGCCAACCTTTGTCGGAATTTTTAAAGCAGCATCAGTTTGGCAAGGCTTTCCAAAATTGGTATTTCTTGCCCATGATGGGTTGCATTTGGAGTTGCCCCACGGATCAAATGCTGGCCTTCCCAGTGGCCACCATGATTCGGTTTTGCCACAACCATGGCCTGCTGCAAATCAGCAACAGGCCGCGTTGGTTCACGGTCACGGGCGGCTCTCGCAACTACGTGCAGAAAATAGTCAGGGACATCAACGACAAGCGTTTAAACACCCCCGTGCAACTCATTGAACGAGATGCGCAAGGCGTTCGCGTGGTGACGCAAGGGGCTGCAGAGCGTTTTGATGAAGTGGTCATCTGTACACACTCCGATCAAGCCTTGCGCATGCTGCGCACGCCCTCTGCAGAAGAAACGAAGTATTTGTCAGCCATTCGCTATCAAGACAATGTGGCCGTATTGCACACCGACGACAGCGTGCTGCCGACTCGCCGCAAAGCATGGGCCGCTTGGAATTACGCACGCGCCGAAAGCGAAGACCAAGAAAGCGCACGCGTTTGTTTGCATTACCTGTTGAACAAACTGCAGCCCTTGCCATACGAGCAAGCCGTTGTGGTGTCACTCAATCCGGCGCAAGCCATCGATGCCAGCAAAGTCATTCGCACGTTTGACTATGCACATCCGGTGTTCGATTTGGCCGCCATTGACGCGCAACAACACATCCACCGAATTCAAGGCCAGCAGCACACATGGTATGCCGGTGCTTGGTTGGGCTATGGTTTTCATGAAGACGGTTTGAAGTCTGGGTTGGCTGTGGCCAGAGAGTTGCTGCTGAAAGTTCACGCATGACAACTGCCCACATCAGCATTGGACATGGCCAGATCAGGCACGTGCGTTTACGCCCGGCCCGCCATGCCTTTGACTATGCGGCTTATTTTGTGATGTTGCCCATGCGCCACCTTCAATCGGTGCTGCGCAATCCAGAGGCTGCAAAAGCCTTGGCTTTTCCCATCAACCGAGCAGGCCTGATGTCGTTTCACGACGTCGACCATGGTGATGGTCGATTGCCAGAACAAGGCGGTGCTTTGGCTTGGCTGGAGTCTTTGTTGGCCGAAGCCAATGTGCAAGACGCGGACGGTGAAATTTGGCTTCAAACATTTCCGCGCGTCTTGGGCTACACCTTCAAGCCCGTCAGTTTTTGGTACTGCCATCGACAAGACAACAGTTTGGCCGCCATCGTGGCCGAGGTCCACAACACCTTTGGCGAGCGACACTGCTATTTGTTGCAAGAGCCCAAGTGGGGTGTCTCGGCGCTTGCAGACAAGGTGTTTCATGTCTCACCCTTTTGCAAGGTCTCAGGGCATTACCAATTCAGGTTCATGCGAACCCTTCAAAACGGCGTGGAGCGCATTGTTGCGCGAGTTGACCACAGCAATGAAGACGGCCCTTTGATTCAAACCAGTCAAAGTGGCAAGTTGGTGGACGCAAGTCCCAGCGAAATTCGAAACACTTTTTGGCGCTATCCCCTTTGGACTCTGGCCGTGATGTTGCGCATTCATTGGCACGCCTTGTTGCTCTGGTTCAAGAAAGTTCCTTTTTTTCACAAACCCGCGCCCCCCACGCAATTTGTCACGCGTGGTCAAGCGGCTTCAACCTTCACTTCTAAATCTCGCTGAACATGAACTCCACCACGTCTTCCAGCACATCGATGGCCATCCAGTCTGCACCCATGGCCGCGCGCCGTGTGCTTCAGTTGCTTGAAAAAATGGAGCACGGCACCTTGACCGTTCAGTTCCCCGATCGAAGCTCAAAAGTTTATGGCACTGGTGCAATGCCTCATGCCGCCATCAGCTTGCGCAACTGGAATGTTTTTTTGGCCAGCATGAAATCGGGCGACATTGGTTTTGCGGAAACCTACATTGCTGGGGATTGGACCACGCCCGCCTTGAGTGATTTGTTGCGCGTCATGATTCAAAATCGCCGCGTTGTGGAAGATTTGATTTATGGCTCTTGGTGGGGCCGCATGATTTACCGCGTCAAGCATTTGCTCAATCGCAACCACAAAGCCAACAGCCGCAAAAACATCCACGCCCACTACGACCTGGGCAATGCGTTTTACGAATTGTGGTTGGATGGCACCATGAATTACTCGTCCGCATTATTTGAGGGCGATTTCAGCCGCAGCATGCAAGCGGCACAAAACGCCAAAGTGCGCCGCGCTTTGCAAGCCACGGATGTCACTGCGGGCTCTCGCGTTTTGGAAATTGGTTGCGGCTGGGGCGCCTTGGCCGAAATGGCCACGCTGGAAATGGGCGCACATGTGACCGGTGTGACCTTGTCGACCGAACAATTGGCTTTTGCCAATGCGCGCATGAAATGGAATGGCAAAACAGAACAAGCGGATTTGCGTTTGCAAGACTATCGCGACATTGACGATGGTCCCTATGACGCGGTGTGCTCCATTGAAATGATCGAGGCGGTCGGCCAAGAATACTGGCCGACTTATTTTCAAACGGTTAGCAAGATGTTGAAGCCAGGCGGCAAGGCCTGCATTCAAAGCATTGTGATCGACGACGCGTTGTTTGACCGTTACGTCAAATCAACTGACTTTATTCAGCAATATATTTTCCCGGGCGGCTGCTTGCCCAGTCCTTCTGAGTTCAGAAGACAGGCGCGCTTGGCAGGCTTGGAAGTGGTCGATGAGTTGAAGTTTGGTCCCGATTACGCCGAAACTTTGCGTCGTTGGCGACATGACTTCTTGGCCCATGAGGCGCAGGTGTTGACCTTGGGCTTTGACACCGCATTCATTCGCACTTGGGAGTTTTATTTGGCCTATTGCGAAGCCGCTTTCGATGAAGCCAACACCGATGTGATTCAGTTCACATTGAAAAAGCCAGGCTGATATGAACATCCTGCAATGTCGTTTATGGCAGATCTTGTTGGTGGTGGTGCTCAGCAACGTGAGCGCCATGGCCGCTGCCAACGAAACGATATTGCCAGGCGCGAAACCTTCAAGCACTCAGCGCTATCAATTTTGGGGCTTCGAGATTTACGATGCCCGTTTATGGACCTCGCCTGGTTTTTCGGTGCAGCAGTACACGGCTTCGCCGTTTGTTTTGGAGCTGTCATACCTTCGCAATTTTGAAGGGGCGGCCATTGCCAAGCGCTCGATGGACGAGATGCGCAAGTTAGGCAGCATCAATGCGGCACAAGAGAAAGAATGGCTCAAGGCCATGACCGATATTTTTCCCAATGTTCGCCCTGGTGACCGTTTGATGGGGTTCTACAAGCCCAACGAAGGTGCTGAATTTTGGTTTCAACAAAAACGTTTGGGTGCCATCACCGACCCACAATTTGCCAAGCTTTTTTTTGGCATCTGGCTGCATGAGGCCACATCAGCACCCGCCATTCGACAAGCCTGGATCAACGGCTTATGAGTGAGACATCGCGTGCCGCACAGACAACGGGCGCATCCTATGGCCTGCTGGCTTTGCCTTTGTCGTTTGTGGCTTTGCCCATGTACGTCAACTTGCCACACGCATACGCCACACACTACGCGGTCCCTTTGACCACCCTCGGTCTTGTTTTGTTGATCAGTCGTTTGTTGGACGCTTTCATCGACCCATGGATGGGGCGCATCAGCGATGTGCTGTATGCCAAGTCCAATCAAGCCGTCGGTACTGCTGCCTTTGCTTTGGCCGCTTTGCTGTTGGTGTCTTTTGTCGCCTTGTTTTTCCCGCCACTGTTTGCTTCCACGTCAGGCTATGTGGCCTGGGTCGCGGTGTTTGTCAGTTTGTGTCACCTCACCTACAGTGGTTTGAGCATTCTTCACCAGGCCTGGGCAACACGTTTGGGCGGCGATGCTTTGCAACAAGGCCGCGTGATCGCTTGGCGTGAAGCGGCCGGCTTGGTGGGCGTGGTGTTGGCGTCGCTGCTTCCTGCTTTGGCAGGCTGGCAGACGACCAGCATCTTTTTGGGAGCCTCATTGCTCGTGGGTTTGTGGGCATGGTCTCGGGTGTTTCAAGCCAATGTGCCTGTGTTGTCCAGCAAAGAGGCATCGACCACAGCCAATGCCATGGCCTTGCCGATTCGTCAAAGTTTGTTTTTAAAACTCTTGGCGGTGTTCATGCTCAACGGCATTGCCAGCGCTGTTCCTGCCAGCCTGGTGATGTTTTTTGTAGAAGACCAAATACAGGCGTCATCAGACATTGCGCCGTGGTTTTTAGGCGCCTACTTCATGGCAGGCGTGGTGTCTTTGCCGGTTTGGTTGAAGTTGATTCGCCAATGGGGCTTGCCCAAAACATGGGGTGTTGGCATGTTGATGGCCATTGTCAGTTTTGCCAGCGTCAGTTTTTTAGGCCCAGGTGATGAACTGTTGTTTCTTGGTGTGTGCGTCGCTTCGGGCATTGCCTTGGGGGCAGACATGGTGGTGCCCGGCGCATTGCTCAATCGCGTCATTGATCACTTAGGTCACCGGGGCGAAGCCGAGGGCTTGTATTTGGGATGGTGGAACCTCATCAGCAAATTCAATTTGGCGTTGGCAGCGGGCCTGTGCTTGCCACTTTTGGCCAGTTGGGGCTATGCCCCGGGTGCGCGAAGTGCCGAAGGCTTGCATGCACTGTCCCTCGCCTATGGCGTGTTGCCTTGCGTTTTGAAAACCGGTGCCGTTGCCGCGTTGTTTTATTTTTGGATTCAACCGTCAGCCACCTCGCTGACATCAAGGGGTAACTTATGAACAGACGACAGTATCTCAAGCGTGTTTCTCAAGGCGTCGCTGCCCCGCTTCTTGTGCGCACATCGGGCTTGGCTGCGTTGAGTGCTGGGGCCGGACTTTTGTCAGGTTGTGCAGGCCCCCAATTGTCCGACTACGCAGCGCAAACGCCCGTGCTTGATTTGCGAACCTACTTCAATGGCATCGTCGATGCTTGGGGTGTTTTCACCGACCGTTCAGGCCGCGTGGTGAAACGCTTCAAAGTGGTGATGGACTGCCAATGGCAAGGCGATGAAGGTGTTTTAGACGAGGCCTTCACCTACTCTGATGGCACCCAACAACGGCGCATTTGGAAATTGAAAGCTTTGCCGAATGGCCACTATGAAGGCCGCGCTGACGATGTGGTGGGGATGGCCGCTGGTGGGGTGAGTGGCAACACCTTCCGCTGGCAATACACCTTGGCCCTGCCCGTCGATGGCACGGTTTGGGAAGTGCAATTTGACGACTGGATGTACCTCATGGACGAGCAAGTCATGATGAACAAAGCAGTGATGCGCAAATGGGGTGTGACCTTGGGTGAAGTCACCTTGTCATTCAAACGCCGAGTTCCCAACGCCTCGGGTCGTGTGTCATGAACCTGGATGTTGCAAAAGCAGGGCAAGACACGGTGCCCGTTCAGTCCCTCAAAAGCCCCGTCAAACGTCGATGGGGTGCGCCTTTGAACCCACCCATGGCTCAGTGGCAAGGCAAACGTGTGTGGTTGATCGGTGCTTCTAGTGGCATTGGTTTGGCGTGTGCCAAAGCTTTGCATGCAGCGGGTGCCAACGTGGTCATTTCCGCGCGTGATTTAGGCGTGGTGTCTGTCTGGGCCGAACAATCTCAACAACAAGGTCAAGCGCTCACGCTGCTGCCCCTAGACGTGACGGATGCCTTGCAAGTGCGTTATGCTATGCGTCAAGTGGCCGCGCTGGGACCTTTGGACATGGTGCTTTACTGTGCCGGACATTACCGCGCGCAACGTGCAACAGAATTCGATTTGACCGACATGTTGCGCCACCAGGAAGTGAACTACAACGGTTTGCTGAGAGTGCTCGATGCAGCGTTACCGGTGTTGCTGCAACAGGGCTTTGGCCATGTCAGTGTGGTCAGCAGCGTGGCGGGCTGGCGTGGCTTGCCCAACGGTTTGGCCTATGGTCCCACCAAAGCAGCGGTCACGCATTTGGCAGAAACCATGTACATGGATTTGCAAGACAAAGGCATTGGCGTCAGCCTCATCAACCCGGGCTTTGTCGCCACACCACTGACCGCACAAAACAATTTCCAAATGCCCGCCTTGATGTCGCCCGAAGATGCGGCCAAAGCCATGCTGCAAGGTTGGGCAGAGGGTTTGTTTGACATTCACTTTCCCAAACGATTTACGCTGTGGTTGAAGTTGCTGCGCCTGTTACCCTATCGCATGTACTTCGCTTTGGTACGCCGATTTACAGGACTGTGACCATGAACTCGCGTCAGCGCTTTGAACAAATAGCCAACTACTTTGAAACTCTCACACCGCAAAGTGTGAGTGAACTGAACGCGTTTTACAGCGCCACCGCGCGCTTCAAGGATCCCTTCAATGACGTGACCGGTGTGCCCGCCATAGAGACCATCTTTGCGCACATGTTTGCGTCATTGACGCAACCGCGCTTTGTCATCACGGGCCAAGTGGTCGATGGCGATCAGGCGTTTTTGACGTGGGAATTTCGCTTTCGTTTCAAGCGCTTTGATACGCAGACCGAACAAGTGGTGTTGGGCACCAGCCATTTGGTACTCGATGCAGACCAACGCATCAGCTTGCACCGCGATTATTGGGATGCGGCTGAGGAACTTTACGAGAAGTTGCCTTGGGTTGGCGCTTTGATGCGGTGGTTGAAAAAACAGGCCAACAGTTAAACCCTGTTGGCCTTTCAGTCGGCAGCGCTCGACTTAAGCCGGGACGCTGTCAATGAAACTTTGGCGTTGCATCAACTTGGCGTACAGCTTGTCCAAATTGGGATAAGTGTCGCGCCATTGAATGGCAGGAAAGCGGAAGTCCAAATACCCCAGCGCACAACCCACCGCAATGTCAGACAAGCTCAGATGTGCACCCGAGCAGTAAGGCTTGTCGGCCAGACCGTGTGACATGGCGCGCAGTGATTCAGAAACCTTGTGCAATTGGCGGTCAATCCATGGCTGGCTGCGCTGTTCAGGAGGGCGATGTGGCCAGACGGCTTCCATGCGTGCCAGCAAAGCGGCATCTAGCAAACCATCGGCCAAAGCCTCCCAAGTTTTAACTTCGGCGCGTTCACGGCCATTGACGGGGATCAGTTTGCCAACAGGCGACAAAGTGTCCAAATACTCCACAATGACGCGGGAATCAAACACGGCTTCGCCGCCTTCCAAGACCAAGCAAGGCACCTTGCCCAGAGGGTTGGAGGCGTGAATGGTGGTGTTGGCCGACCACACGTCTTCGGCCACCATGCGGTAGTCCAGTTTTTTTTCAGCCATCACGATGCAAACTTTGCGGACATAAGGGCTGGTGGGTGAACCGATCAATTTCATGGGTTTGTTCTTGTAAAAGTCGTCAAAAGCGAGTCGAATTGACGTGCATTCTAGAGGAATCGCAAGCTCAGTCATTTGTCAGGGTCAGAACTTACAATCGGTGTATGACTTCTTCTCCTATTTCCGCCCTATCGCCCTTGGATGGCCGTTACGCCAACAAGCTCAACGCACTGCGCCCGCTCATGAGCGAGCTGGGGTACATGCACCGCCGTGTGCAAGTTGAAATTGCCTGGTTCATTGCGCTGTCCGATGCCGGGTTCGAAGAGTTCAAACCTTTGTCCTTGGGTGCACGCCGATACCTCACAGGCTTGGTCACCCAGTTTTCAGAGCAAGATGCTTTGGCCATCAAGGACATCGAAAAGACCACCAACCATGATGTGAAGGCCGTCGAGTATTGGATCAAGTCCAAATTCAAAGATCGTCCCGAACTCGAACAAGCATCAGAGTTCGTGCATTTTGCTTGCACCAGCGAGGACATCAACAACACCAGCCATGCCCTGCAACTCAAAGGCGCACGACAGCAAGTGATCTTGCCTGCGTTAGACGAAGTGATTGAACAGTTGCGCAGCATGGCGCACGCGTATGCGGCAATTCCCATGCTGAGCCGCACGCATGGCCAAACTGCCAGCCCCACCACGGTCGGCAAAGAGTTGGCCAATGTGGTTGTGCGTTTGCGCAGCACCCGCGACAAAATTGCAGCTGTTCCATTGAAAGCCAAAATGAATGGCGCTGTGGGCAATTACAACGCGCACTTGTCGGCTTGGCCCCACTTTGATTGGGAGAATTTTTCCAAGTCAGTGGTCGAAACACCCGAGTCACACGAAGCAGGTGCCTCCAGTGAGCATTGGGGTTTGGGCTTGTCGTTCCAGCCCTACAGCATTCAAATTGAACCGCACGATTACATGGCGGAATTGTTCGATGCAGTGGCGCGTACCAACACCATCTTGATCGATCTGTCGCGTGACATTTGGGGTTATGTCAGCTTGGGTTACTTCAAGCAACGCCTCAAAGCAGGCGAGATTGGCTCATCGACCATGCCGCACAAAGTGAACCCCATTGACTTTGAAAATGCTGAAGGCAATTTGGGTTTGGCCAATGCGGTGCTGAAACACTTGTCAGAAAAGTTGCCCATCAGCCGTTGGCAACGCGACCTCACGGATTCAACGGTGCTGCGCAACATGGGTGTGGCCTTGGGTTACTCGGCGCTGGCCTATGCATCGCTCATGACCGGCTTGAAAAAGTTAGAGTTGAACGAAGAAGCTTTGGCGCAAGATTTGGACGCCGCTTGGGAAGTCTTGGCCGAGCCCATTCAAACAGTCATGCGCCGTTATGGCGTGCAAGGCGCTTACGAGAAATTGAAAGAAGTGACGCGTGGCAAAACGGTAACGGCTGATGCGTTGCATGGCTTGATCAAAGGCTTGGAGATTCCCCAAGAAGAAAAAGATCGCTTGTTGGCCATGACGCCTGGCAGCTACATTGGCAAAGCCATTGAGCTGGCCCAGCGGGTTTAAGCGAGTCTCGCATGGCGCTTAAATCCACCATCTACAAAGTCAATCTTTCCATTGCAGACATTGACCACAGTTACTACGCCGATCACGCCCTCACCTTAGCGCGTCATCCCAGCGAAACCGACGAGCGAATGATGATTCGCTTGTTGGCTTTGTCCCTCAATGCCTACAAATTGCAAACCGATTTGAATGGCGATGGTGTGTTGGCCTTTGGCGCAGGTTTGTCGGACCCCGATGATCCCGATTTGTCAGTGCGCGATTTCACGGGTCAAACGCGTTTGTGGGTGGAAGTGGGGCAACCCGAAGACAAGCCCTTGAACAAGGCTTGCCAAAAATCAGATGCCGTCATGGTGTATTGCTTCAACCATGCAGCAGAAGTGTGGTGGCGCGGCATTCAAAGCAAACTCACGCGCATGGACAAATTGCAAGTGTGGCGCGTGCCCACAGAGGCCAGCCAGGCTTTGGCCAAGTTGGCTGAACGCAGCATGCAAATTCAAGCCACGGTGCAAGAGGGCGAGCTCACCTTGAGCAACAGTCAAGACAGCGTGCACCTTGAAGTGGTGCGTTGGAAATAATTTTTTGAACAGCGGAATGAATGCCGCTTAGCTTTGAAAGCCAAGTGGGACTTGAGCTTCTGCGGCTGCGCGCGCCAAGTGACGATCCTCTGCGGCGCGCTCGGCATAGCGGTTGAAGCGCCAAGAAGTCCCGTCAACGGTGATGCGGCGCCAAACTGTGCGCTTTTCACCGGGACTCATCTCCGTCCAGAGTTGCACCTCTTCAAAACTTCTGCCGCAACCCTTGCATTCGGGGTCGCCTTGAAACGTTGAGCAAATTGCGATGCAAGGCGTGTCGGGTGTGCTGGCGTACCAAGCTTGCCAAGCCTCTGCAGCGGCCAAAGGCAAGGTGTATTCGTCGGCCTCATCTTCCTTGTAATAGACCATCAGGGCATACACCTCGGCCAGCGCTCGCAATTCGCGCGGCAGCGCCACCCCGTCTGGTGAGGGGTTTTTTTGGCGCCAGTAATTGATCGCCGCTTCGATGTCCGTGATGTGAATGCCAGCCATGAGGTCTTTGAAGAAGGACCGGAATCATAGCTTTTTGTGAAAGCACTTGGCGGCGAGCTTGTATTGCAAGCCAATGCAGGCGCCAATCCAGCCCCACGCCCCTAAGATGCATCCATGAGTACTGCTTTGGTACTCAATACTGGAAATCATCATGTACAAAACAACTCACACTTCAAGCGTTATGCAAATGGACTTTTGGCCTGCCGCCCTCGGTGGCATTGCCTTCGATGCAGCCATCGAATCACCCATCGAGTCACCCCACTGGCTTCTTCGGGGCTTGATGAACTTTGGCATCGTCACAGAACCCACCGTCGATCTGCAAGCCTACTTTGCACGCGAAACCGAAGCCAACGAGTTCCAACTTTTACAAACACTCTCACAAACAGTTTCATTCAACCCAGCGATTGAACCGGTCGGTGTTCCTGCACCCGCCCCTTTCCTGGTGCTTGATTATTTTTAATCGCATGCCAATAAGGAACACACCATGCAAGTTTGCAGCATTGCCGAAACCCAACAAGTTTGGGGACAAGGTTTCTTTGATTTTTTAAAGTTTGACTCTGGCACCACCAACGGCGTACGAGATGATGGCCAAGCACTGGGTGCAGGCTGTGGCACCGCCATGTTTGACCGTGTGGTGCCCGACGTGATGTTTGGCATCAACCTTCAGTCGTCTTGTGCGGCGCACGACAACCGTTACAACATGTGCGGCTTTGAAAAAGCAGATGCCGACCATTTATTGCGCACCGACATCTTGACCAGCTGTGAGGCCCAAGGTGGTAATGGACTGATGTGCGCTGTCATTGCAACAAGCTATGGCTTGGGAGTCAGCTTGGGAGGCGGTAAAGCGTATTCCGTTTCTCAAGAAAAAGTTTGTTTCGAGATGAACTGACATGACGCTGCTTTTGCACCTGGCTAATTCGCATACCGCGCATGTCTTGCGTGCAAAGGTGGCACCGTTGATGGGCCATCTTGCAATGCTGCTCATGTCACTCAACCTGTACTGGCCCGCTGCGCAAGCCACCGAAGTTTTCAATGGTGTACCCATCGACTTCGGATCCACATTTCTGCACGAAAAAAGAGCCTTGCAATTGCATGCAGTTCTCACGCCGGAGGAAACGCAAATCATTGCCAGTGCCATGGAGCGAATTGCCGCCACGGTCAACGAAGCACATGCCGAATCAGTGCAACCCAAAACCGCTTGGCGAAAAAACACCAGCGCACAGAACATCGCGTTGCGAAACGCAAGCCGTGCCGCCAGCATCGATCCCCATTTGGGCATGGCTGTTAAACAAATACACCAATGGCAAGTGCTGCCCCAGTACATTGTGTTTGATGTCGATTATTTTTTGCCCGAACGTGTGGGCCATGCGCCTCAAATTTACAGAGACCGTTATGCGCTCACAAAATCAGCAGCGGGTTGGATGTTCAGCGGTCACCCCCAACCCTTGGCCATTGGCAAACTCACATGCCAGTATGTCAATGCCTTGTGGGTCTGCCCACCATCACCCATGCCTTAAGGTGTCAGTGCCAACTCATCTGTCTTGTCGCTCTAGCATTTGCTCGCGTAAAAGGCCTTGGGCAAAACGCAAGCGCGCATCCACAATGGACGCCTCAATGTGATCCGCTTGTGCTGCATTCATTCGCCTGGAGGCATCTTGTGCGGCTCTAAAACGATCCACAGCAGCGCCAAAATCCATCCTTGCCAATTGCGTTTCACCTTCTGCTCTTAACGAAGCCAAAGGCCGGCCTTGTGCAGCCAATGCGGTTGCCAGCACTTGCCAGGCTTGCGCATCTTGTGCATGTTGAAGCACCCAACGCTGGAGCGCTGAGATGCCTTGCGCCAAAATTTGCGAAGTCTCTGCAGTGGGCGAAGACACTTGCAAGCGCGCGCTGGCCTGCGTGATGAAAAGCAGCTCGGGTCGTTGCCACAAACTGTTGGCTTGCGCGCTCACATGCCGCAATGAAGTCAGCACGCTTCGCATGTCATCTTCTTTGAATGCCAACTCGGCTTCAAGCAACTGAACCAAACGCGCTGAAGGCGCATGTTGGGCCGCTGCCAATTTGAGTCGCGGCAACAAGGCACGCGCTTGGGCAAGGTCACGCAGCTGCATCCACGACAAGCAGGCACCATACAAGATGCCCATCTGCTTGGCAGTGGACTGTTTGGCCACACTGGCATCGTTGGCTTCTTGGGCCCATGCGCGCAAGGCATCGACGCCTGGTTGAGAAAACACACGTGCCCTTGCAGACATCATGGCTTGAACCAGATCTTGTTCTTGATTGGCGGCACGCGGGGTCTGAAGTTGTTGGCGTGATTGCATGTCGGCCATGCGTTCACTGCTGAGTGGGTGACTTCGCAAATACGGAAATGCGCCGTTGTCATTCAAGCTCGATGCTTGCTGCAATTTGCCAAACATGGTGACAAATCCTTGCGTATCAAAACCAGCTTCTGACATCACGCCATAGCCAATCCGATCGGCTTCTCGCTCCATGTCGCGCGAGAAGTTGAGCTGTGATTGTGCAGCCATGGCTTGACCACCCACGATCATGGCTTGCGCGCCTTGCGCACTTTTGCTGGCAGCCAACATGCCCAGAATCATCGCGCCGATGAGCCAAGGTGTCATGCGTGCCTGATCTCCCATGGAGCGCGAAATGTGTCGCTGCGTGACGTGACTCAGCTCGTGCGCCATGACAGAGGCCAGCTCATCGCGAGTGGTGACAACGCTGATCAGCCCCAGATGAATGCCTAGATAACCACCTGGTAGCGCAAAGGCGTTGACCGAGCGATCGCGTCCAATCAAAATTTTCCATGCAAAGCGCTCTTGCAATTCGGGCGACATGTCGCCCCGTGCTTGGGCACCCTTGACCAAAGGTTGCCAAATGTTTTGCAAATACTCATCCAGAATGGGGTCTTCCAAATAATCTGGATCGCGGTAGAGCTCACGCGCAATGCGATCGCCCAACTTGCGCTCTGCTGAAAGTGTCATGTCCGCGCCATCGCCCAAGGCGGGTAAATTGGACGAGCTGGTAGGCAACTGAGACCACACAGGTGTCAACAGCAGAGACATTGCCAAGATGGCAATCAGCGGTTTAGATTTGGCAGGCGCAAGCAACAATTAAGGGTACCGACTTTGAAGGTGAATCCGAACACCGTATCATGCTCGATCTAAGTCAAGCGTTTGTAAATGGTTTTCCCCGTTTTTTTCAATAGACATGTCCCAATCTTCGTCCAACTCATCCTCTCCTCTGACTCACTTTGATGCGCAGGGTCAAGCGCACATGGTGGATGTGGGGGGCAAAGCTTCAACTCACCGAGTGGCCGTGGCAACAGGCTCGATTCAAATGCTGCCCGCGACATTGGCATTGATCCAGGCGGGTACAGCCAAGAAAGGCGATGTGTTGGGCATTGCGCGCATTGCGGGCATTCAAGGTGCCAAGCGAACGTCGGATTTGATTCCGCTTTGTCATCCATTGGCCTTGACGCGCGTGGCGGTAGAGTTTGACGTGCCGACTTCGGCGCCGGTGCCCACCATCGTGTGCCGTGCCACAGCCGAAACTGTGGGTCAAACAGGCGTAGAAATGGAAGCCCTGACGGCTGTCCAAGTGGCCTTGCTGACCATTTACGACATGTGCAAAGCCGCTGACCGCGGCATGACCATCACCGATGTGAAATTGCTAGAAAAGCAAGGTGGCAAATCGGGGCATTGGGTGGCCTGATGGCGCCTGCCATCAAGGCCTAGCTTGCCTTATTCGACGAAGGGCTCAATGCCAATGGGTTTGAGGACCGCATCGGCGGGTGGTGTGCTTAGAAACTTGGTCAGTGCGCGTGCAGCTTCAGCGTGTTTGGATTGTGGGTTGATGCCTGTGGCAAAGCCAATCCACGTTTGAAGTTCTTTAGGGATCAGCCCCAACATGTCAACGCCAGGCACACCATAAATGCGTGATGCCACGACCACCACCATGTCAACAGTGTGCAGGCCAATAATTGAGAAGTTTTCATGAGATCTCCAGTCATTGTTTGGCCGGAGAATAGAAGGCACGTCTGAAAGTGCCGTGCTATTTTTCCTCACGCACCCTTGCAAGAGCTGGGCAAGTATTTGGCTGCGAGGGGGTTGGTGGCGGCGGGACCGCAGACCCAGGCACTGATGGGTTTGCCGCCATCGGTGGTGCCCACCAATGCTGTGGTGCCCGATTGAATGGGCGTCAATGAGATGGCATTGGTGGTGGCGCTGGTGGCGCCGCGCAAGGTACTGGGGTTGCCGGTGACGGTGATGATGCCATTGGCATCGACAGACAAGCCAGACACGTATTGCGACGTTTGGGTTTGGCAAGCCGCGGGCAAGGCCGTGCTGACATCGGCTTGCGAAGCGGTGCTGACCACTTCTGAGACGGCAGTTTTGCATTGTGTGGCGGCCAACAGCATTTCGGAAACTTTGGCACGCACGGCATAGTCTTGGTACGCTGGCAATGCCAAGGAGCCTAGGACACCGATGATGGCAATGACCACCATCAGTTCGATCAAGGTAAATCCGCGAAAGTAATTGGAGCGAGGCGCTGTCATGGTGGTCCTAAGTAAAGAATAATTTTATCTCGAAGGACTTCATTAGGCCGTAAAAAAGCCGACCACAAAGGGCCGGCTTGGTCACAAATGCTTGCTTGATGTCAAACGTTAGCGTCAGGTGTTTCCTTGGCTGCGTGTTTGGCTTGGAAGAATTTACCGATGGCCAAAACTGCCAATGCGCCTGCAGTTGCGGCTGCGTAGTGCAACCAAGGGTTCTCCGCAGAAAACTCACGCAGGGCCACGTCACTGGCGATGGTTTCGCCGCCTACCCAGCCGATCAAACAAGCACCGAACGTGACGATGATGGGGAAGCGTGTCATGAGTTTGATCATGATGGCACTGCCAAAAATCACCATGGGAATGCTGATGGCCAGGCCCAAAATGAGGAGGGTCATGTTGCCTTTGGCGGCCGCGGCCACTGCAATCACGTTGTCCAAACTCATCACAATATCTGCAATCAGAATGGTTCGAATGGCCGCAAACAGGCTGGCTTTTTCCACCTCGCCTTCGTCTTCGTCGCCATCTTCACTCAGCAGTTGTGCGCCAATGTACAGAAGCAGAAGGCCGCCGATAATTTGCAGGTAAGACAGCTCAAGAAGTGCCGCTGCCACCACGGTCAGCGCAATGCGCAGTACCACGGCCGCGCCTGAACCAAACAAAATGGCTTGACGTTGTTGGTGTTCGGGCAGTGAGCGTGCCGCTAAGGCAATCACCACGGCGTTATCGCCAGACAAGATGATGTTGATCCAAATGATCTTCATCAAGCCGATCCAGAAGTCGGCGTTTTGTATCATTTCCATGTCAGTCCCTTTGCATTTTTAGTAGGAATAAGAACTGGCCCCTAAGGGCCAGTTCTGTTGTCGGGACTCGAATTTTAACGGCCAGACCGGGCCGCTGGATGCGTATAAGTGCTTACAGCAATTACAGCATGGCCTTCAGCAAACGGCCCATTTCGGAAGGATTGCGGGTAATTTTGAAGCCGCATTCTTCCATGATGGCCAATTTGGCATCGGCTGTGTCGGCGCCGCCAGAGATCAAGGCACCGGCGTGGCCCATGCGCTTGCCTGCGGGCGCTGTGACACCAGCGATAAAGCCAACGATTGGCTTTTTCATGTTGTCTTTGCACCAGCGAGCGGCTTCAGCTTCGTCGGGACCACCAATTTCACCGATCATGATCACGGCATCGGTGTCGGGATCGTCGTTGAAAGCGCGCATCACGTCGATGTGCTTCAAGCCGTTGATGGGGTCACCACCAATACCGACCGCAGAAGACTGGCCCAGACCGATTTCGGTCAATTGCGCCACGGCTTCGTATGTCAATGTGCCTGAACGTGACACCACGCCAATGCGACCCTTGCGGTGAATGTGACCGGGCATGATGCCGATCTTGATTTCATCGGGGGTGATCAAACCTGGGCAGTTGGGGCCCAAGAGCAAAGTCTTTTTGCCGCCAGCCGCTTCTTTGGCGCGCATGCGATTGCGCACTTCGAGCATGTCGCGAACTGGAATGCCTTCGGTAATGCAGATGGCCAAGTCGAGGTCGGCTTCAACGGCTTCCCAAATGGCTGCTGCGGCGCCTGCTGGTGGCACGTAGATAACAGACACAGTAGCGCCTGTGTCGGATGCCGCTTCTTTGACAGAGGCGTAAATGGGGATGTTGAAGATGGACTCGCCCGCTTTTTTGGGGTTTACACCTGCAACGAAGCAGTTTTTACCGTTTGCGTACTCTTGGCATTTTTCAGTGTGGAACTGACCGGTCTTGCCGGTGATACCTTGGGTAATGACTTTGGTGTCTTTGTTGATAAAGATAGACATGTAATTAACCTTTCACCGCTTTAACGGCAGCTTGTGCTGCTTCTGCCATGGTGTCCACGGAAATGATGGGCAAACCGCTTTCTTTGAGCATCTTCTTGCCC
>JACCDX011283937.1_pt1 | contig 90406 bp, 82 predicted proteins | sample 7449681 | NCBI WGS metagenome assembly JACCDX01 (sample SAMN15323450, study PRJNA562643) | freshwater metagenome | isolation source: river surface water | place: USA:Blue River Watershed | collected 2017-08-18 | reverse complement strand
TTTGACGCTTTCGTAAATTCTAATTTTGAAAATTCGAATTTATCTCAGCGCTTTTTTGAGTGAGTTTCAGTCGCTTCGCTTCTGTCGAACCTAAGGTTCGAACCTGCAGCTAAGCTATTATTTTGAGTTTTTTGAAATTGCTGAATTAAAGCTAAATGCTTTGTGTGGTTGGGACGGCAGGATTCGAACCTACGGGTGGCGGTACCAAAAACCGCTGCCTTACCGCTTGGCTACGTCCCAATATTTGATATGATTTAAGAAGAGCGCGGCTTTTTAGAAGCCGCCTCTGTTGAAGTCAACTTGGTTTTTGAGTGCGTCAAAGACTTTGTTGCGATTACCTATTTTTTTCTTTCGCTCTTGTTACTAAAGATTTTCTACCGCCAGATTGTTTTTGGAAAGTGTGTAAAATTCTTTCGGCATCTTCAAATGGAACAGCAAAAAAAGAAAAATCATCGAACATTTTAACATCATCAATGCGGCGCTGATCAACGCCAGTTTGAGATTGAATGAATTCAACTAGTTTTCTAGGATCCATTCTATCAGCCCTTCCTTTGGCAATAAATAAACGAGCAGTTCCTTTGCGATCAACATAGCCGCGACTTTGCGCTCCATCTGATCTGTTGCCGCGATCATCACGATAGGAATCTTTGCCTTTTTTATAATTGCCAAGTTCGGCAATTTCGCTGTAATTATTTTCGTTTAATTCATCTTTGAAGGCCATTTTTAACAATGCCGACAAAGCAGTTTTTGGATCTGATTCTGCTAAAATTTCTGCAGCGATTGGCTCAAGATCAGCAAAATTTCCGGCTTCAATAATTTCGGATAAAGAATTTTTGATGCGTTGTTTTTTGCTTTCAATTACTTCGGCAACATTTGGAACTTTTTGTTTGGTGATTGTGGCATTGGCCATGCGCTGAATGGAAATCAGTTTGCGATATTCCGATGGGGTAATGAGCGTGATTGCTGTTCCACTTTTTCCGGCGCGACCAGTTCGACCAATTCTATGCACATAACTTTCTGGATCTTGCGGTAAAGAGTAGTTGATGACATGAGTTAAGTTATCAACATCAATTCCGCGCGCCGCAACATCAGTTGCCACTAAAACAGTGATTTGCTTGGATTTGAATTTGTGTAAAACTTTTTCGCGCTGCCCTTGCGATAAATCTCCGTGAATTGCTTCTGTTCTGCAGCCGCGATTAGCTAGTTTGTGAGCTACTTCATCAGCATCAACTTTGGTACGACAAAAAATCATGCCATAAAAATTTTCTTCCACATCAACGATACGAAAAAGTGCTTCGAATTTGTCGGATTGAGAAACTTCGAAATAAATTTGCTGGATATTATCGCGACTGATTTGTTCGGAAGCCACTGAAATGATTTCGTAATCATTCATGTAATTTTTTGCTAATTTCTCGATGTGAGAAGGCATTGTGGCGGAAAAAAGAACGGTTCTGCGCTCTTTTGGAGCTGCTTGCAATATTGTTTCAATATCTTCAATGAAACCCATATTTAGCATTTCATCAGCTTCATCCAAAACAATGTAAGAAACTTTTGAAATATCTAAAGTTTTGCGCTCTAAGTGATCCAAAATTCTGCCTGGAGTTCCTACAACAATATCAACGCCGCGACGCAAATTGGAAATTTGACGCTCAATTGGCTGGCCACCGTAAACGGCACTAATTCTGGTTTTTTGCTCTTCGGCGAAAGAGCTTAGTTCTTCGGTTACTTGAATTGCGAGTTCGCGAGTTGGGGCTAAAATTATTGCCTGCACATTTTTCGAATGAGGCATTATATTTTCAATTAATGGAATGCCGAAAGCTGCTGTTTTTCCGGTGCCAGTTTGGGCTTTTCCGATTAAATCTTTTTTGCCTTGAATGAGGAAGGGTATTGTTTTTGCTTGTATTGGAGTTGGCTCTTCGAAACCTTTTTTGTGCAGCGAATTAAGCATCATTTCAGAAAGACCTAAGTCTCTGAATTTTGTTAGATTTGTCATTATTTTGATTTTGTTTATAACTTTAAAAACCCCGCGAATCGGGATTCGGAGCCGCACAGTAAGCTCCTTCTTTTCAATGTCAAACTGAGAGTTGGATATGGTGTTGAGTTGTGGGTCAGCTACTTAGTTTGAGAGTGGCAGGCTTTTTTTAAAAATGAACTGACTCAACTTTATTGTTATTTTAGAGATGGGATTTTTATCTTTTTGGGCCTGGGCCTTTTTCAGATTTTCCCAAACCTTCGTCACCCAAACTTGCTCCTGATGGCATTGATGAAGGTTTAGATGAAGAATGGCCAGAAGATCGCCCTTGGTGCATATTTTTTTGTTTAAGCATGACGGCAATATCGTGATATTCATATCTCGCAGCAAGATCTAAAGCGGTTTCGCCAGAATTATCCTTAGCTTTAATATCAGCTCCTCTGTCCAAAAGTAGCTCAATCATCTTGTCATTATTCGAGTATGCAGCTTCATGCAAAGGGGTTTGGCCATAATTATCCTGAGCATTAATATCGGCTTCTCTGTCCAAAAGTAGCTCAATCATCTTGTCATTATTCGAGTATGCAGCTTGATGCAAAACGATTCTGCCACAATTATCCTTAGCATTAATATCAGCTCCTCTGCCCAAAAGTAGCTCAATCATCTCGGCATTATCCGAGCGTACAGCTTGATACAAAACGGTTTCGCCAGATTTATCCTTAGCTTCAATATCAGCTCCTCTGTCCAAAAGTAGCTCAATCATCTTGGCATTATTCGAGCGTACAGCTTGATGCAAAACGGTTTCGCCATCGCAATCCTTAGCTTTAATATCAGCTCCTGCATCCAAAAGTAGCTGAGTCATCTCGGCATTATTCGAGTGTGCAGCTTGATGCAAAACGGTTTCGCCATCGCCATCCTTAGCATTAATATCAGCTCCTCTGCCCAAAAGTAGTTTAACAGTCTCGGTACGACCCTCTAATGCAGCTTGATGCAAAGCGGTTTTGTCAGAATTATCCTTAGCATCAATCTCAGCCCCATTTTCCAAAAGCATCCGAACAATATCAATATAGCCTTTAGATGAAGCGAGATGAAGAGGGGTTTTACCTTCTTCATTCCGATCATTAATATCTATTTCATCTGGTTCTAGCTCTAGAAGATTTTTTACAGCTTCTTTGTCATCTCTTTTTATGGCATCTAATAATCTTTGCGAGTTTTCTGTTTTAGTAGGCATATTGCTTGGTTATATTGTTAATAATTAAGCCATTCGGCTCTTCGAGATTGGAAAATCAGACGAAAGGGGCAACTCAGTCTTACTGAGATCTTCATGCGTTATATCAATAAGACCTGCGGGGATGGTTAATCGACCGTCAAAAAAAGATTAGATCAAGATTTAAGATGATTTTTCATTTGCTCTGTGGATTTGAAACGCTTTGAATATTTTCTTTCTGCAGTTGTTTTGCACTCTCAAATTCAAGACTGAGGCTAGGAGATTTTGATTCAATATTTTCACGAGATGCGACTTCTTTCTTTGAATCCAGCGCAAGAAATTGCTCAATCTTTGCCGATAATCTTCCCATTTCTTCATTCTCACTTGATTTGATTAATTCGAGCGGAGTTTTGTCATTGTTGTTTTTTTGCTCCAACAAATTCATCAACAAATCTTTTCTTTTTTTAGATTCCGATTCTTCAACATTTTCTGCGCAATAACTTAGAAAATTTTCTATCAATTGGTGGTTATTGCTATATGTGGCTGTGTAAAGAAAATTATTATTAAGGCTATTAACGGCGGCCAGATTATCTTTCTGTTTCTCAAAAAATTGCGGTGCTAAATCAGCTAATTCTGGCCTTGATGCTAATAAATGAAGTAATGATAAATTTTTTACACCACTTGGAGAATCAAAAGTATGATTCGCTTCAGAAGGGGGTAAGAGAATTTTTATGGCCGCTTTGTTTTCTGCTCTGATAGCATAGATTAAAGGCGTGCAACCAAGAAAGTTTTTTTGCTCAAGCAGATTGCTGCGTAGCGTAATTCTTCTGGCTTGCTCTTCTTCGGAAATTCCATCTTTTTCTTCGCAAAATTTGTTAAAGTTTGCTAGTAGCTCAGAATTTTGGTTAAAAATCGCATAATGAAAAAAGTTATTACCAACTTTATCAAGAACGGTTAAATCAAGCTCGGTATCAATTAAAACTTTCAGATCAGAAAAATTCTTCACCGCAAAAACCGTTTGATCATTTGGTTTTATTTTTCGGTCTTGGCAAAAATTCCGAACATTTTCATTTTGATGCGAAAGTGCGTAGGCGTAAATGTTTTGGTCTTTACGATTTTTTATTTCTTTGAGATCGATATTTTCACGCTCAAGAATTTCAGCGATGTTGTTTAACAACTCTATTTTACCCTTCTTTGCTGCCCACAAAAACACCGATTCTTCTAGTGCATTAACCGCATCTTGATAGAATATTTTGCCTTTATTTTCAGGCTTTGCCGCTTGCATCAAAGCTTCGATATTTTCTTTGATTAGGCTATTTTTATATTCCTTAAAAGCCTCATAACCCTTTCCATAACCATTACCTTGTTCATCACACAAAAATTGCATTTCGGGATCAATCCTTGTCATCGCCACTCTCAAAGCGATATTGAATGACTTGAAAGCGCAATTACCACGATTTTGCGACTTGGTTGGAATATTTTTTTCAATGATTTTTGGCTTATTAAAATCATCACAAACCACAAATTGGGAAATCACTTTGTCAAAAAGTGGTCGATCAAAGCTTGTATTTGCTTGATATAATTTATTGAGGCTATCTTTTTGTTTCGATAATAAATCAATCGCATCTTTTGAAGTTTTGCATGATAGAGATTGTAGCTTCTGCGCATCAAACTCAAACACCGCTTCGCCAAAACTAGAAGTCATATAAAAAGGTAGATTGCCATCGCAATAACTTAAGCGTTTTGGAATATCGTTTTTATCGCTTTCAACAATAAAATATGCTTGATGACTATCAATCAATGGATCGAGGAACCTAATATTAGCGCCACTTGATAGTGCCAAACTTTCGCCGTTAAAAACATTTTTGGTAATTTTTAAAATTAGATCTTTGTTTTTTTGACTAAAATTTGCTGCCTCAATCGCTTTTGGTATCGCCAGCTTATATACACTCCTAGTCAATTCAGGATCTTTGGTCGAGCAGGCGAGTCCGCTAATTATTTTAGCCAGAGAAATCTTTTCTAATGACTCAACTTCTTTTTTTTCTATCTTTGTAAGTTCTTGTGCAGATTCGCTATGCCTAACCCGATCTAAAAAATAGTTGAAAATTGTTTTATCTTCCAAAATCGCCGCAATATTTAACGCCGTCAAGCCTCTATAATTAATGATCATGGCGCCGTTTTCAACAAAAGCTTTAACTAATTCCAGCTTGTTTGTAATAATTTTGCGAAAGAAAGTTATATTATTCATATAATTTGGATCAGCACCATTCTTGCATAAAAAATTAACCATCTCCGGAGTTGTGGCCTGAAAAAGAATCTCGTCATCGTTTAAGTTAATTTCTTGAGCGCAAATCAACTCAAGAAACTTTTTGTTATTATGTCTAGCAGCATAATAATGAGGCTTTAATCCGCATGAATCTTCCTGATTCAATAACTCCTTAAAAATATTCTTTTTTCGCTGCAAATCGATCTCATTAATCTCGCTGTGATTGCAGTAGTTGATGAATTTATTTAGTAAATTGGCGTTATTGTTTTTAAGTGCCGCAAGATGCAGAAAATTGCGACCATAATTATCAATGGCGGCCAGATTATCTTTCTGTTTCTCAAAAAATTGCGGCGCTAAATCAGTTAATTCTGGCCCTAATTCTGACCGTAATGCTAATAAATGAAGTAATGATAAATTTTTTACACCATTTGGAGAATCGAAAACTTGATTCGCGCTAGAGAAGAAAAGGAGATTTTTTATAGAGTTTTTATATGCAGAGAAAAGGAGGAGGTTTTTTACAGAGTTTTTATATCCAGATAAAAGGAGAAATTGCAAAGGTGTGTAACCAGCAGAGTTTTTTTGCTCAAGCGGATTATTGTCTAGTGTAGCTATTCTATTTTTCTCTTCTTTGGAAAGGTCATCGCTATTCGTCATTAATTCATGAAGTATTTTAGAAAAGCCTATCGCCTTATTTTCTCTAAAGATTCTCATGGCAATATAATCAATATAATACCTAGATGCTCTTTCTGTTTCCGTAAGAAATCTTTGCAAAAAAAACCTTAGCAACTCATCGCTGCCGTGCCTCATAAATTCAATCGCATCTTCTCCTGTCGCAGAGCTAATGAAATCGAGAATAGTGCGACGATGTAAAAATTTTTGAACAAAATTATTGGTTTGATTTAGGTTCTTAGCTGCCTCGTTTAATTTATCGATTTTGGGATTAGAAGTTGTGCTTTGCTCGCTATGTATTTTCAACGCTTGTTCCAATTAACTGATTAACATTTTGTATTCCTTGATTTTCTAGCTTTGCACTTAATTCCTTTTTGATTTTCTCAACTAAGCCGAAGCCTTGATAAATAAAGGCGGAATAGATTTGTACCAAGCTGGCTCCGCAAGCTATTTTTTCGTAAACATCATCAGCACAAGAAATGCCGCCAACTCCAATTAAAGGAATTTTTCCGTTAGTTAATTTGTAGAAATTTTTCAAAACTTCGTTGGATTTTTTAAAAAGTGGTGCGCCGCTTAATCCGCCAATTTCATGGCTTTGCGCGCTTTTTAAATTCAAATTACGATCAATTGTGGTATTGGAAATTATCATGCCGTCAATTTGATTTTTGAGGACAATTTCAGCGATTTTTTCTTGTTCGCCTAAACTCAGATCTGGAGCAACCTTAAGTAATATTGGCGTATTTTTTTGATGGGTATTTTTTAGCTCATTTTTCTTCTTTGAAATCTCGCTTAAAAACAAATCGAGATGATTTTCATTTTGCAAATCGCGTAAATTTTTGGTGTTTGGCGAGGATATATTTACCGTGATGTAAGTGGCTTTTTGGTAAAATTTTTCAAGCAGCGGCAGATAATCATTTAGCGCCTCTTCGGTATCTTTATTTTTACCAATATTTATTCCGAGCGGAACCGAGATTTTTGGTAAATTTTTTTCAAAAAATTCCGCACCAAAATTATTGAAACCGAGTCGATTAATGATCGCTAAATCTTCCTGCAAACGAAAGATTCGTGGCTTTTCATTTCCTGCTTGCGGCTTTGGCGTGACAGTTCCGGCTTCAACAAATCCAAAGCCAAATTTTTCAAGAGTTGCGACCACTTCAGCATTTTTATCAAAACCAGCGGCCATGCCGATCGGATTAGTAAAATCAATGTCCCAGAGCTTTTGTTGTAGATTTTTGTAATTGTGATTTAGGGTGAAAATTGTTGCGGCGCGCGGACAAAATTTAAGAAAATTAATTGCTAAATTATGCGCTTTTTCGGGCTCAATTTTAAAAATTAGAGGACGAAATAAATTATATAGATTCATTGTTATTGGTTTTTTTTCTTGAGCCAAGAAGCAAGATACTTGTTGTGACGGCGACGATTAAAACGATCACATCAGAAGATCTTTTGAGTAAAAAATTGTCCGATAAATTGTCTTTTAGCTGCACTTTTTTTCTTTGACTTACTTCATTTAGAGTTGCGCCTTCATCAATCCATTGATCGTCAAATTTTTTGCCAAGATAAAATTTTTTTACCGCAATATGAACTGGATGAGAAGGCAGTAGCATCGGCCTTTCGATAATCCTTTCTTTTTTTGCGAGTTTTTTTTCATTTAAAGAAATTGCTACGGCCGAAACTTTTTTGACTAGCAAAAATAATGATAAAAAAATTACTAAGAAAATTGCTCCAGCGCTAATAAAAAGTAGGATTTTTTTGCTATTCTTAATTTTCAGATTTTCCTCTGTGGCGAGGTAAATTGGGTTGTAGTTTGAAATTAAAAATAAAATCACCATCGAATAAACGATGAGAGCTAAAACAATTTCCTTGAAGGAGTTATAGTTTGAAATTGAAAGGCTGAAAAAAAGAACAGTAACAAGGTGAGAAATTATTAGGCTGGTAACAATTGTGGTGCGAGTTCTGACGGTAAAAATAATCAAAAAATTTATTACTAAAAAAACCAAAATTGTGAGAATTTTACCGTCAATTAGCATTAGTCTCTGAGTAATTCGTTTACCGAAGTTTTTGAGCGAGTTTTTTCGTCAACTTTTTTCACGATTACTGCGGCGTAAAGTGATAAATTTTTATCTCCTTTATTTGAGGCGATATTTCCTGGAACAACTACGGAATAAGCTGGAACTCGGCCGTAGAAAATTTCACCACTTTCGCGATCAATAATTTTTGTTGAAGCCCCGATATAAACTCCCATCGAAATTACCGAGCCTTTTTCAACAATTACGCCTTCAGCAATTTCTGAGCGTGCGCCAATGAAACAATCATCTTCAATAATAACTGGATTTGCTTGTAGTGGCTCAAGAACCCCACCAATTCCAGCTCCGCCAGAAATATGGCAATTTTTACCAATTTGCGCGCATGATCCAACGGTCGCCCAAGTGTCAATCATTGATCCTTCGTCAACATAGGCGCCAAGATTCACGAATGATGGCAACAAAACTACATTCTTGGCGATGAAAGCCGAATAACGCACAACCGCTCCCGGAACGGCGCGAAAGCCAGATTTTTTGAAATCTTCCTCGGTCCAATTGGCGAATTTAAGGGGAACTTTATCGAAGTAAGTTGCTGAATCTCCGCTTATTGATTGTGATTTGCTGAGGAAGTTATCGTTTAATCGAAAGGATAGCAAAATTGCTTTTTTGATCCATTGATTGACTTGCCAAATATTGTCTTTCTTTTCGCAAATTCTTATTGCGCCATTATCAAGCAAAGACATGGTTTTATTGACGGCGTCACGAATTTCTCCGGTGGTTTGAAGATTAATTTCAGCTCTATCTTCAAAAGCTTTTTCAATTATTTGAGCAAGGTTTTCGGTCATATTTTTTGTGTTAATTAATAGTTCCATTCTAGCGAATCGTATGAATCGCATTTATTGCATTTTGAGCTCCAAAGCGAACTTAAATGTCCGCAAGAATTACAAGTGTAGTGGTCGTCTTTATTGAGCATTTCGGCTTTTTTCATTTTGATTTCTTGCTCTTCTTTGTTGCCCAAGGCTTTATGCACAAAAGAGAGAATTTTGTAAGCGCGATAAGTTTTTTCTTGGGCGATGGAAGAGTTTAAAAAATTTTGTGCCAAAGAATAATTTCCAACACGAAATGCAACCAATCCAACCGCAAGTTTACCAAGAACATTTTCGTTGGTTTTAACGAGTTTTTTTATCGCTGAAATTCGTGAATTGGCACTCGATTTGCGGTGAGTTAAATCAAAAATTTCTGCAAAAATTAAATGCGGGTTTTCGCGCCAAAGCCCTTTCAAATGCCATCTAACTTTAAAAATAAATCCGAGCTTGAGCCAAGATTTAAGTTTAACTTCAATTGCTGGCAAAAAGTTGTTTTCTTTTTTTAAAGCTAAGTTGGCGTATTTTATGGCGTTAAAGAATTTCTTTTCGCGATATGCCTCAAAGGCTAGAGAAGTATTCATTACAGCCAAATCGTGGTTTTGCAATTCCTGCTTAAAGTAATCTTGGCCATATTCCTTTATTAGGGATTTCGCTTCTGGCCACATTCCACGAATTTTATAAAGTGAGAATAGCGTTTTGGCGACATCAAGATTGTTGTTTTTGTTGGCAATAATTTGCTTGGCGTAAGCTATCGCGGAAATTTCGTTACCTGTTGAAATTGCTAGATCGAATTTGGTTTTTAGTGCCATAATCATGGCATGTTGGTTTTCGCCAAATTTTTCGTAAAATGTGGTTGATTCTTGATAGTTGCCGCTTTGTTGGGCAATTTTTGCTAAGAAAAAATTATTCAAAGCTGATCTTTTGGTTAGTTTGGCAAATTTTTGTTGTAAAATTTGTGATGATTTATTGTCGCCAACCTCAAGAGATAAAAGCAGTTCGGCCATAATTTCAAAAGCTTTGTTATGCCTTTTTAGTAAAGCTTCTAAATGTTTGAAGTGAGATTTTTTAAAAAGAATTTTAAGAAGATTGGGAAATTTTATTGCTGCAATTCTTGCGACCAAATAAGCAAAGCAGAATATTAGCAGACTAAAAAGTGCTGCTAATAAAATTACCGTGAACATGTCGGTTCTGATTTCAAACCCAAACCACTGAATTAAAACCAGACCATTATTATCAAGAAGCCAAGCCAAGAAAGAGGTCGAAGCAATGGCGATAAATAAAAACCACAAAATCATTAACATATTTAAGAAAGGCTTTTTAGGTGATTTAAAATTTCATTGTCGATTGACCTAATTTCTATTGCGGCGCTGAGGTGATCAAGAAATTCGCTGGTTATTTCGTGATATTTTTGTTCGAATGAAAGTAGTTCGGTTAAAGCTTCTTGGTATTTTTCTTCGGTTAATAATTTTTCAATTTTGACGATTCGCGAATCAATTTCTTCAGGATTTGTGCCGTTGAGTTTGCGAATAACAATAAGTTGTGAAATTTTCGCTTTTATTTTCGCCCAAAATCCGCCTTCTTTATCGATTTTTTTGGCGATAATTAATTTTGGAATTATTTGCGAAAATTCGTTTTTTAGCTCGCTTTGTGAGGAAAATTTTTTTGCCGATTCTTTCAGGGTGGCAATTTTATTGGTTAAAACACCGTCATTTATTGCTACAAGTTCAAAATTTTCGATGGTTTTTTCAAAGGGTTTTTTGCTAAAAATTTCGTTACGCAAGTCGATATAAAGAAGAATCATGCGAGAAATTCGCTGCTGATTTTTATATTTGACGATTTCTTCGTCTAAATTTTCGATTTTTTTTGTTAAAACCGAAATCTGAACCTGATTTTTCAGCAGCATTTGATAAACAAATTCAGCGCCTTTTTCGCGTAAATCGTTAACCGCCATATCTGAAAAATCATGAACTCCACTGCCGTTTTCAGAATCGTCCGCTGGAATTGATAAGTCAAAAATCTCGCTTTCAATATTATCAAATTTTTGCAGCTCTTTTTGTGATTCAAGTTTTTTGGCGCTTTGAAAAACTAAATAGCGAAAACCTAGATATCCAAAGGCCAGAAGGCTAAAAATTACCGCGGTTTTTAATAAAAATAATTGAGCTTTTTTTGAAGGTTTTTTCAAAGCTATATCCGCAAGCATTTTTGGGCTTTTTTCTTCAGTCATAAATTTTTTTAAGAGAGGGGATTGGTTCGAAATTTGAGGATTTTTGAAAGCCAAGCGATTTTACTTTTTTGGCAATTTCGTCGCTTAAGCACAATATTTGCGGCTTAGAAAAATATTCAAGCAGATTATGTTTGTGGCAAAGTTTTGCAAAAATTTCGGCGCTATTTTGTGAAAAAATTAAAACTGAATCAAGGTTTTGTAATTTGCTGAATTTTAATAATTTGGCAGAAAAGCATTGGTTTTCTTTTAAGTCGTAAGCTTGAAATCCCTTAATTTTAAAGCCATGCGTCGATAAATTTGTAACAAAATCAACGGTGATTTTTGGTCCATGAAAATATAAAATTGCTTCGGATTTTGGATGGGTTTGCAAAATTTTTTGAAGCAATGATGCGGCGTTTTTTTGTGACGCGTAAATTATATTTTTAAAACCAGCATCAATTAATTTTTTTACGCTTTTTTCGCTAATGGCATAAATTTTTATTTGGTGATTACAGCTTGTTATTATTGCTTCACAAGCATTTGAGCTTGTGATGATTGCGGCTTTATATTTTGCGGAATCTGATATTTTTACTGGCAGGGTTGATATCTGAAAAAGTGGCTCAAATATTGAGGAAAAGCCACTTTTGAGCAAAGATTTTTTGATATGTTGAGATTTTTTTTCTTCTCTAGTTACGAGAATGTTTTTCATGAAGTTTAGTTATTTATTGCCAAGTTAAAATTGAATTTTATTGTCCGCCGCCTTGTTGAGGCCAGCGCTTAAAGTCATTGGTCGCACTGAAATTTAACTTCCTGAAGCTGTTTAACCAAATCTTTTTTGCGCAATTTGTAAAATAAATGCCAATTGCGGCAAAATTGAAAACATCTTCTTGCAACCCGTAATTCAAGCTCAGGCCTAATCTTTAGCCGTGAGTTTTGACACCAAAACTTCTCAATTCAAATCAAGATTACAAATGAATATTCATGAATATCAGGCCAAAGGTCTGTTGAAAAAATTTGGCGTTGCCGTGCCTGAAGGACACGCTGCCTTCTCTGTTCCTGAAGCGGTTGAGGCTGCTAAATCATTGGAAGCTGCTGGTCACAAAGTTTTTGTTGTTAAGGCACAAATTCACGCTGGTGGTCGCGGAAAAGCCGGTGGTGTTAAGGTTGTTAAATCTGTTGATGAAGTTAAAGAGAAAGCTTCACAAATTCTTGGAATGACCCTTGTAACTCATCAAACTGGCCCAGAAGGTAAGGTTGTTAAAAGGCTTTATATTGAGTCTGGTTCGAACATCAAAAAAGAATATTATCTTTCTGCTGTTGTTGATCGCAAAACTAAATCTGTGGTTTTCATGGCCTCAACTGAAGGGGGCGTTGAAATTGAAGAAGTTGCCGAACAGCATCCAGAAAAAATAATTTCAGTTAAGGTTGATGTTGCTTCTGGTATTCAGCCTTGTCACGCGAGAAAGCTTGGTTTTGCACTTGGCTTTAGTGGTGAAACTTTAAAAAAATTTTCAAAATTAGTCTTCTCTTTGTATAAAGCGTTTAACGAAACTGATGCTTCACAAATTGAAATTAATCCTTTGGTTGAGACTGCTGAGGGCGATATTATCGCACTTGATGCAAAAATTAATTTTGATGACAATGCTCTTCATCGTCACGACGACATCAAAGAACTTCGTGACTTGGACGAAGAAGAGCCTTTAGAAATTGAGGCTTCTAAATATGATTTAAACTACATCAAAATGGATGGCAAAATTGGCTGTATGGTTAATGGCGCTGGTCTTGCGATGGCCACAATGGATATTATTCAGCTTTATGGCTCATCTCCAGCTAACTTCCTTGATGTTGGCGGTGGAGCAACCCGTGAGAAAGTTACTGCGGCATTTAAAATCATCCTTTCAGATCAGAATGTTAAAGGAATTCTAGTTAACATTTTTGGCGGCATTATGCGTTGCGATATTATTGCTAACGGCATTTTGGAGGCGGCGAAAGAAGTTAGTTTGAGCGTTCCTTTGGTTGTTAGATTGGAAGGTACAAATGTTGAGCTTGGAAAAGAAATTCTTTCTAAGTCTGGTTTGGCAATTATTGCCGCTAATGATCTTGACGACGCTGCACAAAAAATTGTTAAAGCAGTTAAAGAAGCCGAAAATTTATAATTAAATTCAAAAACCATGTCAGTTTTAATTAACAAAAATACTAAAGTTATCTGCCAAGGATTCACAGGATCTCAAGGCACTTTTCACTCTGAGCAAGCAATTGCTTACGGAACTCAAATGGTTGGCGGTGTAACTCCCGGAAAAGGCGGCACTAGCCATTTAGGTTTGCCAGTTTTTGATACCGTTTTTGATGCTCGCAAAAAAACCGATGCCAACGCTTCCGTAATTTATGTTCCACCTCCATTTGCAGCTGATGCAATTCTTGAAGCGATTGATGCCGAAATAGAATTGATCGTTTGCATAACCGAAGGAATTCCAGTTCTTGATATGGTTAAAGTGAAAAAAGCTTTAATTGGCTCAAAATCTCGCCTTATTGGCCCAAATTGCCCTGGCGTGATAACTCCCGGAGAGTGTAAAATTGGAATTATGCCAGGCCATATTCATAAAAAAGGAAATATTGGAATTGTTTCGCGTTCAGGAACTTTGACTTATGAAGCCGTTCATCAAACAACTAAGGCTGGCTTGGGTCAAAGTACTTGTATTGGAATTGGCGGCGATCCAGTGAATGGAACAAATTTCATTGATTGTTTAGATATGTTTTTGTCTGATCCTGAAACTCAAGCCATGATTATGATTGGTGAAATTGGCGGAACTGACGAAGAGGAGGCTGCCGAATTTTTAAGAGAGCAGGCTAAAAAAGGTCGCAAAAAACCAACAGTTGGATTTATTGCTGGTCGCACCGCTCCTCCGGGACGCAGAATGGGTCACGCTGGCGCCATCATTTCTGGCGGAAAGGGTGGAGCTGAAGGTAAGATTGAGGCCATGAAAGCCGCTGGAATTGCCGTTTCTGATAGCCCGGCAAAACTCGGCGAAACAATGGTCAATTTGTTAAAAAAATAACCGCACTTCCTTATTAGTGGCAGGTGATTTCGTAATTTATTGCGATAATCCCCTGCCATTTTTTCAACCACAAAACCAAAAAATATGAATGATCGTAAAAAAGCGTTAGAGGCGGCATTGTCGCAAATTGATAAAGAATTTGGCAAAGGTTCGGCCATGAAATTTGGTTCACGCCCTGTCACTGATATTGAAGTAATTCCAAGTGGCTCTTTGGCTCTTGATTTGGCGCTTGGAGTTGGCGGATATCCAAGAGGCAGAATTGTAGAAATTTATGGACCAGAATCTTCCGGTAAGACAACCCTTACAATTCATGCGATTGCTGAAGCGCAAAAGGCTGGGCTGTCTTGTGCATTTATTGATGCCGAGCATGCATTTGATCCAACTTATGCCAAAAATCTTGGTGTGAATCTTGAAGAAATGATTATTTCGCAACCAGATAATGGTGAAGCGGCTCTTGAAATTGCTGATACTCTTGTTCGTTCTGGTGCAATTGATCTGATTATTATTGATTCGGTTGCTGCTCTTGTTCCGCAAGTTGAGCTTGAGGGTGGAATGGCTGATAATCAAATGGGTTTGCAAGCGCGTTTGATGAGCAAAGCTTTAAGAAAGTTGACCTCCACTGTTTCAAAAACTAATGCCACGGTTATTTTTATTAACCAAATTCGTATGAAAATTGGCGTAATGTTTGGCTCTCCCGAAACTACAACCGGCGGAAATGCTTTAAAATTTTATGCTTCTGTTCGTTTAGATATTCGCAAAGGTACTGCAATCAAAGATCAAGAAGAAGTTTTGGGAAATGAAACAAAAGTTAAGGTTGTAAAAAATAAAGTTGCCCCACCTTTTAAAATTGCTGATTTTGAAATCATTTATGGTGAAGGAATTTCTAGGCTTGGCGAGGTAATTGATCTTGGCGTTAAATATGAGATTATTGAAAAGTCTGGTTCTTGGTATGCTTATAAAGGAAATAAAATTGGCCAAGGAAAAGAAAATGCCAAAACTTATTTGAAGGAAAATGTTCAAATTGCTCAAGAGGTTGAGGATGCAATTAGGGAAAAACTTGGTGTGAAAAAGCACGAAAAAAAGGCGGCCATAAAATAAATTAAGTATATGTCAGGGCGCGAATTATTGCAAAATCTGGAAAATGCCAAAAATACCCTTGTTGATGTTTATGTAAAAGAATTTTCGCAATGGCGAGGCGCCACAAAAAAAAGCCTTCCACAATGGCTTTTGCAAAAATATGAAGCATTATCAAATAACGAATCAGAGCAAAATCAGTATCTATATATTATTCGATTTATGGCTGAAAGTCTGTGGCTTGATCAATATCGCGAAATAGATGTGGCTTTCAAAAGAGGGGGAGGGGGATTAACAGAAGCAGAAAAGAATGAGATCACTGATGGTATAGCTAGTCATATAGCATCTTCAAGTGATACAGGGTTTCATGTGCCAAGTGGCTTAAGCTTGCCGTTTACTTGGGACGGGAATAGATGTAAGGAGAATAATTTTGGAGTTCGTCCCAGTCCAGGACTTGCCACAATTCCTAAGGGCTGGCTAGAGACAGCTATCGAGGCCCATTTTTCCCGTTTGAGGCGAGAGTTTGATGGTAAAAGCAAAGAAGAAAATGCAAAAGAAGGTCGCTTATTTCTTCAAGGGCTAATCAAAAAGCGGCTGCAAGGTTTTTTTGAAATAAATAGCGCAAAAGAAAGGGAAGTCGCGTTAAGAGATGTTTTTTTGATGACGAGACTGTTAAATAGTCAGTTAGCAAAAACACGATTTATTCATGATCAAAATGATGCCAATGAGTTTTTAGGAGAGCTTCTTAGGGTTGGCTACGAAGTTGATAAAAAACATTTTCCAATTATACTTCAAAGCGAGCTTGAGCCAGCCGATAGCAAGGACAAATCAAAATACGAAAGAAAAGAACCAACATCATTTGATCAAGTAATATACATGCTGCCTTGTGGCAGGGGTGAATCAATTTCTAAAACCATTGAAAACGAGCTGAAACCAGAATATCTTAATGATCAAGTGAGTTTTGATTTAATAAATAAAACCACTACATCTTATGAGAATATTTCGGCGACCAAAAAAACCTCATTAAAACTGCAATCAAAAACCAACGAATTCTTCTTGGGGATTCAGAGGGGTTCTAATTCCGATGAAAAAGATCAAAAAACAATCAATCTTGATGAAATTAATGTGGATGTTGAAGGCGAAGAAAATAAGCAAAAATTCACACCAACCGCAATAATTTGCCACAGTGGAAAAGGGGTCAATGGGGGTCATTATGTTTCTTATGTTAAAGAAATTGATAATCAGCAGGTAAAATGGTTTAAATATGACGACTCTGATAAAACTGAAGTCGAAAGCAAAGAACTGAAATTTATTTCTCAAAACGCCGTTTCTATAAAATATTCCAAAGTTAATGAGGGTGGGGTTGCTCTACCAAGAGCTGCCACAAACGGATGCGGAATTTTCAATCAAAGCAATAATTGCTACTTAATTGCAGCAACAACCGTTTACCTTTCGAAGATTTGTGAAAAAGAGCTGGTTGCAAATTATCAGGCAAAATTAGAGCTAAATAAAGAATTAGAAGATCAAATAAAAGTAAATGTTCAGAAGATAAATCAAACCACAAAAAATTTTGTACCTAGTATTCAGAAGATAAATCAAACCACAAAAAATTTTGTACCTAGTGTTCAGAAGATAAATCAAACCAAGTCTCAGGTTATGACTTTATCAACAATTAAGGAATGTTCTTCTGATGATGAGCTCGAAAGTGTTCAAGGCAATAGCGCAAATTTAGAAAATTTAGATGCTCCAAAAATCTTGGAAGAGAAGATTGGGCTTAATTATGATTTAGAAGCGCGCAAAGCTCTTGCTCCATCAAATTCGCCAGTGGTTATGGATGTTTTGAAGATTGAGCCAGAAATGAAGCAAGACAACGCTTCGAATATCTGGAATCAAAAAAAGGATCCTTCTTCAAAAGATTGTATTTCAAGCGACCGTCAAAATCGCTATCGCGTGGCCAAAACTGTTTATCAAAAAGAAGGCGAAGAAGTGGTTGATCAAAAGTTAATCAAAAATGTTTTTAGGCAGGCTATTGTCTCTTGCGCGCAAGAATGCAAATTAACGTCGAGTCAAGATGTTATTGATATAATAACTCTTTCTAAGAAAAGAGGGGGCATCAGCAATAAACTGAATACAAAAACTGAGAAATATCAAAAAACAGAAAAAGATGCAGAAGAGCTTGCCAATAGTCGCCTCAATCCAAAAATAATAAGAAAATTTTCTGCTCTTTTTCAGAAGAAAATGGGCGAAATGGCAATTCTTACGGGTCGAGAAGGAAATAATGTTCTTTTTGTTGGCTTAAGATTAACCTTTCTTCCAGATGATATTTGTGATGAAATTGCTAATCGTAAAAATGATTTTTTTTATAAGAATGGGTCTTCTGAATTTGAAAGATATTTAGACAAAGAGCAGGAACAAAAAATCAAGGCGGATGCCAAAAAAGTTTTTAAAAGCAACGAGAATGAGGTTATGATTTAAAAAAACTGGCGCCGCTTTAAGCTATAGCCTGTCTTAAAACTCATTGCCTTGATTCGCATGCTATTTTCCTCAGATTTCTAGCAAAAATTTCTAAGAAATATGTAACTATTTCACAGAAATTTTGTGAAGAAAGGTAAGAAAAAGAGTCGCGAAGCAAGGCAATTAGAGCTTCTTAAATTTGAGTTTGGAGACGGGCTCTAAGTAATCAGAAGACGCTTCAGAAAAGAAGAAAAAATTTGAATAAAAAACTTGCAAAATTGGGCTAAACCCCAATTTTGCATCCCCCATTTCACAAGCACCCGTAGCTCAACTGGATAGAGTATCTGACTACGGATCAGAAGGTTAGAGGTTCGAATCCTCTCGGGTGCACCACTCGCTCTCTCAAGGTTTATATAAATTTCCCCTCGTTTTTTTGAGATTCATTCATTTTTTGTTGTTTTATAAAACTTAAAAACAATGAAGTGATTAGATGTCGATTTTCGCCAACTTGTCCTTAAAAAAATCCACAAATGCTTTGATTTTTGGCGAAGTTATTCTGCCGCTTGGGTAAACAATATAAAAAGAAGTTTGATTGATGGCTTCGTAATCATTCAAAATTGTCACTAGTTTTTTCTGCCGAACTTCATCTTTAATGTCACAGGCTGATTTCATTGTGATCCCAAGTCCAGCTAGAACTAACTCTTTTATTATTTCCCCATTATCACAAATAATATTTCCTTTGAGGTCTCGTAAATCAATTGACTGGTTTTTGCTTTTTTCTTTGAAGCTCCAAACGGCATTTTCGCCAAAAATTATACAATTGTGATTCAATAAATCTTTTGGAGTTTTTGGGGTGCCATTTTTTTTCAAATACTCTGGCGATGCGCAAACAATTTTGCGATTGGTGATTAACTTCGAGACTTCCAAATTTTCTTCTTCCGGAATTTGGATCCTAACCTGCAAATCAAAACCTTCTTTGATAATGTTAACTGGGTTTTCGGTAAGCTGTATATCAAGTTTTAACTTGGGATATTTTGCCAGAAACTCGCCCAAATAAGGTATGATGTGATAGCGGCTAAAATATGGCGGGAGAACGATTTTTAGGCTACCGGTGATTTCTTTACAATTATCAATAAAATCATTCAATTTTTCAACTCTTCTCAAGATGGTCTGACAATGATTAAAGAAATTATGACCATCCGTTGTCAAATTAACTTCTTTGGTTGTTCGCGCCAAAATGTTAATTCCTGTAGCTTTTTCAAGATCACTGATCCGAGTAGTAATAACCGATTTTGATACTCCTAATTTTTCTGCTGCGCGAGTAAAGTTCTTCAAATTAGCAACGGTTATAAATGTTAGGATGTCTTTAAGATCGTATTTCATTTTGTTTGGTAGATTTTTTATCTAGCGATTTGGCTTATTGTTACTTCAGGATAGTTCTCAATATCAACGGGCTCTAACGTTGATTCAGAAGAAATTAAATTAATTTTGAGATAATTTCTTGAGATAGAGTTCTTAAGATTTTTATGCGGAGCGTAGGAAGTTGTTTTGGTAATTACTAATTAATGAATCACTTCTCCTTTCGTTAGAGAATTATTGTGCCAAATTTTATTGTAGGATCTATAAAATTCAGATTTGGAAGGGGTGTATGCTATTTAAAAAATAGGCGTGGTTGCTGTTGATCTTGTAAATGAAATGGTTTCTGAAATCAAAAAATCTTTTTCTTAAAAGCAAAATGTTGCTCGAGTTTTATAAGGTCGATGTGAAATAGGAGATTTAATCATGTCAAAATGAAACACAAATTAGGGAAAGAGATTTTTTTAATTCTGTTTCTTCAAAAAGATAATTCTGTTTTTTAGAAAAGCTGACCAAGATCTAATTTTTAATTGGCAAAAACAGTATTGAACTTATTTAGGTTCGTGCAGTTGCGCTCCTTAAATAGATCTAAATCACCACAGGCGGAGAGCTTGCCCGAAGGCTCTCCGCTCATTTTTTTCCCATAAAATATAAGATCATCATAACCAAAATCTAGGTCAAAATTTGATCAATATTTTACAATAAGAAGGTCGAACCTCTTTTTAATCTCCCAAGTGCTCACCGCGCATTTGAGAGATATTTTGTAATTAAATACCAAGCTTTTTCTTGGTTCGATAGTCGCTAATTTTCAGTATTTTGAAATAATAAAATTCTATTTACTTTTTGGTTTTTTTTGGAATTTTGTGCCGCAAATGAAGCTAATTCAAAGACTGCCAAATTTTTTGAATATCTAGTCAGATTGCTTTCAGATGCTTCTCAATCTCCGCATTATCTAATTAAATCTGCGCTTTCAGGCGCTTTAATAAAAAAACCAATGAAAAAAATTTTACTACTAGTCGCTATCTCTTTGATTTCATTAAATGCTTTTGCAAAAGCTGAATCTACAAAGTCAGGCGAGATAAAAATTAAAGCACCAAAATTGGAAGTTGGCTCAAAACTTAAAAAAGATGAAGATTTGAATATTCAGGCATTTGATTTTGCTAAATTGATGACCGAAGCTGAAAAATATTATAATTTTGCCAAGGCTTGGAAAAAAATTAAATGTCAGCCAAAAACAGGATTTATTTGCACTAAATGGGAGTGTAATCCTAGGCAAACCGAAACTTATGTTATTTTAGATAAAAATAAGGAAACAGTTTCGCGTTGTGAGGAAAGCGTTTGTGAAACTTTTGAGGCAGAATTTGAGCAAACCGGAGTTTTTGTAAATATTCAAACCAAGGGCTCGATTGGAACTTTAATTCGTATTTTGGGAGATAGTCGCTACAAAGAGATTACAACTGTTGGATTGGATGCCTATATTGCTAACGGAAATTGTGAAATTGTAGTCGAATAATTTTGTTATATTTGTAAGGAATTGGCCGCGAAAAGCGGCCTTTTTTGTTAGTTGCTTGAAATTAGCATCCAAATTGCTTTTTCGTGAACTTGTGTTCTGCCAATAAACATGTCGGCAGTTGCTTCGTCCCCTTCGTTTTGAGCAATTGCAACACCTTTTTTTAGCTGCTCAACTAATAATTCATGGCTTGCGATCAGGTCTTTTAACATTTCAGTGCTTTTAAAATTTTTGTCGCCGCTTTTTATGGTCGATAATTGAGAAAAATTTTCAAAACTGCCATCAACCTTAGAACCAAGGGCGCGAATTCTTTCAGCAATATCGTCAATCGCAGCAAAAATTTCTTCATATTGTGCGCCGAATAATTCATGAAGTGATTTAAAATTTTCGCCAACCACATTCCAGTGATAATTCTGAGTTTTTAGACCTAAGGCGTAACTATTTGCTAAAACCTTTTCTAGTTGTTCTAAAGTTTGATGATTTTTGTTCATTTTTCTCCTGTTTTTATAATTAAAACTTGCGCTACGGCATTAATTACCGCGGCAATTTTCGCCACCATTTGTATCTGATTTTTTGACATTCCGTGCTTAATTAATTGGTTTGAATGGGCATCAATGCACATGCCACAACCATTAATTATTGAGGCCGCAAGAGAAAAAATTTCAAAATCAATTTTATCAATTCCGTGATTTGCAATTCCTTGCATTCTAAGTCCGGCGGGCATTTGTGAATATTCTTTATCGTGATTTATATGTAAAAAACGGTAATAAATATTATTCATTGCCATCAGCGCCGACGAGGTTCTAACTGCCCTAATTTCATCTTCTGATAAAATATTTTGCACCTCATTTTCCATGATTGAGATGAGAGTTTTTTCTTTTGTTGCATAAGCGGAAGTTAGGGCTGCGCCAAAAACTTGCTTGGCGCCCAAAGCTTGATTCTCTTGGCTTATAAGTGATCCAAGATTAATTTTTATGTCTTTGGCATAATCTGGAATTGTCGCTTTTAATTCTTCTAAATTTTGCATAAATTCTCCTTTTGGTTATTTTGGGTGCGCCGCCATTATTTGCTCGCACCCGTTTTTTAAACTTTGATTACTTCGTCGCCCTTGTTCCAATTGCATGGACAAAGTTCGTCGGTTTGTAAAGCGTCCAAAACTCTTAAAACTTCGGAAGGGTTTCTGCCAACACTTAAATCTGTGACATAAACAAAGCGAATTACGCCTTCTGGATCTATAATGAAGGTTGCTCTTTGTGCCACGCCTTCTTTTTTATCTAGAATTCCCAAATTTTGTGAAAGTTCGCGTTTGATATCGGCAAACATTGGAAAGGGTAAATTTTTCAATTCTTCTTTTTGCGATCTCCAAGCTAAGTGAACAAATTCTGAATCAGTGCTGGCACCAATTATTTGCGCATCGCGATCTTTAAATTTGTCATTAAGTTTGCCAAATTCAGCGATTTCGGTTGGGCATACAAAAGTGAAATCTTTTGGCCAAAAAAACATAACCAACCATTTCCCTTTATATGTTTCGTTATTGATGTCGATGAAGGCGTTTTGCATTTCATTATTTACCACTGCTTTGCCTGTGAATTGCGGAAATTTATCGCCAATTGCTAACATAATTTCTCCTTTTTTGGTTAATTGTTTTGCGAAGTTGAAGCCGAAATTGCCTCAACCTCAAAATCAAAAACGATTTATTAAATTCGTTTTCTTGGTTGCGGAAATTATGCAGGACTTTTAATTAGAAAAATCGATTGATCTGATTATTTTAATAAATTTTTCTTATGAATTTACGAGATTTAAAATATTTATCCGCGATTGCTAAAGAGCAAAATTTTGCACGCGCTGCTGAGAAAAATTTTGTTTCTCAGCCAACTTTAAGCATGCAAATAAAGAAGTTGGAGGAAGAGCTTGGGGTGCAAATTTTTGAGCGTTCGCAGAAGAGATTTATGATTACTAAAGTTGGGCAAGAAATTTTACAAAAAGCTGAAATTATTTTGCGCGAAGCTGAAGAAATTAAAAATATAGCCAAGGGCGCAAAAAATCCTTTAAGTGGTGAAGTTAGAATTGGTGGATTTCCAACGCTCGCTTCTTACTTTTTTCCAAAAATTATCGGCAAAATTTCAAGAAAATTTCCGCAGTTAAAAATTTTGCTCGTTGAAGAAAAGACCGCAATTTTGTTACAAAAATTAAAAAGTGGCGAGATTGACGCAGCTTTTCTGGCGGTTCCATGCGATGATTTTGGCTTGGTTCATAAAAAAATATTTAGCGAAGAATTTTTACTGGCCTTGCCGCAAAATCATCCTCTGGCAAAAAAAACAAAAGTGACCATTAAAGATTTGCGCGAAAAGGAATTAATGCTTCTTGAGGATGGTCATTGTTTGCGTGATCAGGCTTTAGAAGCTTGTTCAATGTTGGGCGCTTTTGAGCAGCAAGATTTTCGTGCATCTAGTTTGGAAACTTTGCGCCAAATGATTATTAACGGTAGTGGCATAACTTTGATGCCAGAAATTGCCGCAAAAAAAGAGGATAAAATTTCTTATTTAAGAATTTCTAATGCGCCAAGGCGTACAATTGGATTATATTGGCGTCAAAGTTCGGCGCGAAAAATTTTGATGGAAGAAATGGTAAAAATTTTATTGTGATGGGATTGGTGGCGCCGGAATTTGGGTTTGCGCCACTGTGATGATTTTATTAGTTCGCGTTTAGTCCGTAGGCGTCGTGAAGTATGCGCACGGCAAGTTCGCCATATTCTTTTGCAATTAAAACTGAGATTTTGATTTCAGAAGTTGAGATTACCAAAATATTTATCCCTTTTTCGGCTAAGGTTCTGAACATTGTATGCGCAACGCCAGAATGGCTAATCATGCCAACGCCAATAACTGAAATTTTTGCTATATTATCGTCAATTTTTAGAGCGCTAAATTTCACTTCGTCTTTAATGGAATCAATTGCCAGCTTGGCTCTTTCCAACTCTTCTTTTGAGGTTGTGAAGGTTATGTCGATAAATTTTCCATCAGGACTGATATTTTGTACAATCATGTCCACATTGACTTCTTTGGCAGCTAAGGCGCCAAAAATTGCTGCCGATAAACCAGCGTGATCCGGCATTTTTTCTAATGTTATGCGCACATCATTTTTGCTGTAACTTATTCCGGTGATTACTCTTCTCTCCATGATTTCCTCGTTGTTATTTACTAAAATTGTTCCTGAATTTTCATTAACTTCTTCAAAAGTTGAAAGTACGCGAACCCGAACATTATGTGCCATTGCCATTGCAACCGAGCGGGTTTGCAACACTTTTGAACCGCTATAGGCCATTTCCAACATTTCTTCGTAAGTAACGCGATTTAGTTTGCGTGCTTTGTCGGTAATGCGCGGATCGGTTGTGTAAACGCCATTAACATCGGTGTAGATGTCACATAAATCGGCTTTGACTGCTGCGGCTATTGCAACTGCTGAAGTGTCAGAACCGCCTCTTCCTAAGGTTGAAATGCGATTATTTTCTTCGCAAATTCCTTGGAATCCTGCAATTACAACAACATCATATTCTTCTAGCGATTTTAGCAGCTTCTCGCCATCAATTGATTCTATTCGCGCTTTGCTGTGGGTGTTGTCGGTTTTGAGTGGAATTTGCCATCCTAAAAAAGATCTTGCTTTATAGCCAATTGACTGCAGCTCAAGAGCTAAAAGGCCACAAGTTATTTGCTCTCCAGTTGCAACGATTGAGTCATATTCAATTAAATTTTCATCGCTAGTTAAGGATGAAACTTGATTGCAATAATCAACGAGTTGATTCGTAACCCCTGACATTGCTGAAACCACAACGATTACTTTGTTTTTTTTATCGAGCTCGGCTTTAACTTTTTTCGCAACATTTTTGATGCGCGCAATGTCTCCAACGGAAGTGCCGCCAAATTTTTGAACAATTAGCATGATTTTTGAAAATGAGGTAGAGCCTTTGACTAAGGCTCAAAAGGGCGGGAAATTGTTTTTAGGGAAAAAAAAATCTCAAGCAAAAATAGCTCTTTTTCATTCGTCTTTCGCTTAGATATTTTTTGAATTTATGCTTTAAGAGCCTTCAAGAAATGGTTTGAAAAATTAAATTCGCTAAAAAGAATGCGCGCTCCTTTTTTGCCAAATGGCTAGTAAAATGGCGGAGTAGCTCAGTCGGTAGAGCAGCGGGATCATAATCCGCGTGTCGGGGGTTCGATTCCCTCCTCCGCTACCAATTAATTTTTTGGGTTCATTTTAGCCCAATCGCAAATGGCTTTTTTCGCCAATCCAATTCCTTCATCGTAATTTTTTTCTGCCAAATCCATTGCTTCTGAAATTGGTAACAAGCCTTGGCAATGATGATTTATTTCGCCTAACATCACCATTTCGTCGTTTCCCACTAAAATAAAATCAATTCCAAGCTCAAGAATTTTGCGATATTTTTGGCGTAAATCTTGGTTCAAAATTTGTAAAATTAGCTCGGTTTTTTTGATTATATTTTCTTGTTCACCTTTGGTTAAAAATGAGATTGGCTTTGAAACTGAGCTGCCAGTGATGTATCCAGTAGTGAAATTTTTAGCGATTGAATTGTGGTTGCTGCTGCGAAAGCAATAGCCAGCGCAGTAAAAATTGCCCTCGGAGTTTTTTAAAATATTTGCCCTAATGTCGCCTTGCGCAATTCCTTCTAAAAATGGCTGTAACAAAACCTTTGCATTGTAAAGTTCGGCGGCTTTTTCGGTAATTTCTTTTGAGCTAAAATCGGTGATTTTTTTATCGTGATAGGATTTGTCTTTTTTTACTCTTTGAATGAAGCAAAGTTTGATTATTTTTTGTTCAATTTGAGATTTTTTAACTGGGTAAATTTGCAAATTTGATAAATCGGCAATTGACATTTTTGTAAAATCAATCTCCGTCACATCATCGCCAATTTCTAAGGCAAAAACGCCCAAAGATTGGGCGGAATTTTTTGGTTTTATAACAATTTTTTGTGAAGATTTTTTGCCGTAAATTTCTTCATATTTTTTTGCTGCCAAATTTATTTTTTCGGCAAATTTTTCATCCTTTATCTCAAATTCAAAAGTTGGCGTTGCAATTTGTTGTTGAGAAATTTTGTTAATTTCTTGCGGCACATCCTTATCTTCTAGTTCTTGATTTTGATCGCTTAGCGGCAAATTAAAAATGTGAAAAGGAAAAGTTTTTTGCAGCTCTTTTAAAATTTCCGCAACTGCTTCATTTCCTTCGGGCGGAAAAGGCGATTTCATAGGCTCTAAGCGCTGCAAAACTAAATCAATTTCGCTGATTTTTAAGAGGATTCTTTGGCTAAAATTTTCACTTATAAATTCGCCTAATTTCGCGGTTTTTAATTTGGTTAATTCTTCATATTGGCAAGATTGGGCTAATTTTCTGATGGCAAGATTTTCTTGGCGAAATTTTTTTGCAATTAGAGTCAAATTTTGACGATTCAAAATATCGACCTCAAGATTTTGGGCGAGATTTGTTTCTGAGTTTTCTGCGGGGAAAGTTTTGGAGCTAGCAAGGTTTAAAATATAGATTTCAAAACCAAGCTCAAAACAAGCAATCACATAAGCCAAGGTGGTATTTTTGCCAAGAAACATTTCCGACAATGGTTCATTTAAGATGATAAGGCTTTTGGTCATGATTTTCAGATGCTTGCAATTAAGTTGTGGGCTTTCTAGATTGCGCGCCCCTCATCAAGTTGGTCTTTTAAATAATCAATTAAAAACATGTCAAAAGAATTAGCGAACAGCTCGCCTTTTTTCAGCGCGAATGTGGTTTTTATAAACGAACTTTATCAAAAATTTTTACAAAATCCGTCTTCGGTTGACCCGTCTTGGGCAGATTTTTTCACGCAAAACTCTGACGAAATAAGATCAATTTTAGCTGATTATCAAGGTCCATCTTGGGCAAAAAGAAATTTAAAAGTTGTTGGTGGTGAAGATTTCGACATTTCTTCTAATGCCAAAAAAGAAGTTAAAAAAGATGCAAAACCAGCTTCTCCAACGGTTTCTGGCAAAGATTTAAATATTCGCATCGCTAACTTGCTTGAATCTTACAAAAGATTTGCTCATTTGGGCGCAAATCTTGATCCAATTGGCTTAAAGGTGCCACAATATGTTGCAGAAATTGATCCAAAAAATCATGGAATTACCGCTGAAGATTTGGATAAGGAAGTTGAGTTTAATGGCCAAAAAGCAAAAATTTCGCAGGCGATTGATTATTTAAATTACATTTATACCGGCAGTGTTGGCGCTGAATTTGAATATATTCGCGATGTGGCGCAAAAAGAATGGTTGGCTCGTGAAACTGAAAATGCTTTGCTTGCAGCGGTTGCAAAAGAAGAGAAAATTAAAATTTTAAAAGAAATAATCAGAACTGAAAAATTCGAGCAATTTTTGCATAAACGCTTTCCGGGTGCAAAAAGATTTTCAGTTGAGGGCGGTGAGGCTTCAATTAATTCGGTTGAAAAAATTATTGATACTGCGGCCAAAATTGGTGTGAAAAAAATTGTGATTGGCATGGCTCACCGTGGCAGGCTGAACACTTTAACTGGCGTAATGGGCAAGCCTTATCACCAAATGATTTCTGAATTTAAAGGAACCCCCGGTTTTCCTGAAGGTGTTACCAAATCTGGCGATGTTAAATATCACATGGGTTATGCATCAACTCGCGAAATTGCTGGCAATAAAATTGATTTATCTTTGGCTTTTAATCCTTCGCATTTAGAGGCCGTTAATGTTGTGGTTGCTGGAAGAATACGCGCCAAACAAGATCTTTACGGCGATAAAGATGGTTCACATGCTATGGCTTTGGTAATCCATGGTGATGCAGCTTTTGCTGGTCAAGGTTCGGTTGCGGAAAGTTTAGTAATGAATGGTGTCAATGGCTACAATACTGGCGGTGTTATGCATATTATTGTGAATAACCAAGTTGGTTTTACGGCAAATCCAACTGATTCTCGTTCAACAACTTATGCTTCAGATTTAGCTAAAATGATTGACGCCCCAATTTTTCATGTGAATGGAGATGATGTTGAGGCGGTTGTTAAAGTTTCTGATATTGCAATGCGTTACCGCCAAGCTTTCAAAAAAGATGTGGTTATTGATGTTATTTGTTATCGCAAATATGGTCATAATGAAGGTGACGAGCCGCTTTATACTCAGCCTGTAATGTATAATAAGTTGAAAGATCATCCAACTTTAACGGCGATTTATTCGCAAAAATTGATTGCGGAGGGCGTTGTTTCGCAAAGTGATTTTGAAAAAATGGTTGCTGATTTTGAAGCTCATTTATCAGGCGAATTCAATAAAGCTGAAACTTTCAAGCCAAAAGATGTTGATTGGTTGAAGCGTGATTGGAGTCACATTAAAGATGGCGATAATTCCGTTGCTAAAACTGCAATTGATAAAAAATTGCTTAAATCTTTGATTGAAAAAGTTACCAAAGTTCCGGCTGATTTTAATGTGAATCCAAAAATTGCCAAGCAGCTTGAGGCTAGAAAAGCAGTCGTTGATGCCGAAAAAGATATTGATTGGGGAACTGGTGAGGCTTTGGCTTTTGCATCGCTTTTAAGCGAGGGATATCCGGTTCGTATCACTGGCCAAGATTCTGGTCGCGGCACTTTTTCGCATCGTCATTCAATTTTGCACGATGCCAAAACAGCGGCTCGTTACAGCGTTTTCAGTCCGCTTTCTGAAAAGGCAAAATACGAAGTTCATGACTCGGTTCTTTCTGAATATGGTGTACTTGGTTTTGAATATGGTTATTCGCTATCGGCGCCAAATTCTTTGACAATTTGGGAGGCTCAATTTGGTGATTTTGCCAACGGAGCCCAAATTATTTTTGATCAATTTATCGCTTCATCAGAAGTTAAGTGGTTGCGTAAATCTGGTTTGGTGATGTTGTTGCCGCATGGTTTTGAGGGTCAGGGACCAGAGCATTCATCAGCTCGTCTAGAAAGATATTTGCAGGCCTGCGCCGATAATAATTTGCGCGTTGTAAATATCACAAATCCAGCGAATTTTTTCCACGCGCTTCGCCGTCAAATTCATTCTAAAGATCGCAAACCTTTAATCGTAATGTCGCCGAAGTCTTTGTTGCGTCATAAATCAGCAACCTCAACTCTTGATGAATTTGTTGATTTGAATTTCCGTCCATTAATCGCAGAATCTGCGAAATTAGTTGCGGCGGAAAAAGTGCGTAAAGTTGTGCTTTGTTCTGGTAAGGTTTATTTTGATTTGCTTGAGGCTCGCGAGGCTAGGAAAATTAACGATGTAGCACTTATTCGCTTGGAGCAGCTTTATCCATTCCCAAGTAAAGAATTGGCTGCAGAATTGAAAAAATATAAAAATGCCGAAGTTGTTTGGTGCCAAGAAGAACCAAAAAATATGGGTGCATGGAAATTCGTTGATGATTTAATCGAGGAAGTTTTGCTTGATGTTAAGCATAAAACAGCTCGTCCAAAATATGTTGGAAGAATCGCTTGCGCCTCTCCAGCAACTGGTTACGGCTCTTATCACGCAAAAGAGCAAAAAGCCTTAATCGAAGACGCGTTAAAATAATTTTACTAACCTTAACAAAAAATTTATGACTATCGAAATTAAAGTTCCTGCATTAGGAGAGTCGGTATCTGAAGCCGGCATTGCAAAATTGCATAAAAAAGTTGGCGATTCAGTTAAGGCTGATGAATTGATTGTTGAGCTTGAAACTGATAAAGTAACATTAGAAGTGAATGCCCCTTCGGCAGGCGTTATTTCTGATCTTAAAGTTAAAGAAGGCGACAATGTTAAGGTCGGCGATTTAATAGCGTTAATGTCGGCTGGTGGCGCTTCTGTTTCGGTTTCTGTTGCGGCTCCCGCTGCTCCAGTTGCAGCCGCTTCTGTTCATAATAATTCTTCATCCTTCTTGTCTCCGGCGCCTAAAAAATTGGCCGCTGAAAATAATATTGATACTTCAAAAATTAATGGTTCGGGAAAGGATGGTCGTGTAACCAAGGGCGATGTTTTGGAGGCGATTTCTTCTGGATCTTCAGCTTCCAACTCTGCTGCAAATCAAATTGGCGCAAAATCAACTGAGCGCGTTAGAATGTCTAAATTGCGTCAAAAAATTGCTGAGCGCTTAAAAGAATCTCAAAATACCGCGGCAATTTTAACAACTTTCAATGAAGTTGATATGACTGAAGTCATGGCTCTTCGCGCTCAATATAAAGATATTTTTGAGAAAAAGCATGGCGCCAAATTGGGTTTCATGTCTTTCTTTGTTCGTGCTTGCGTTGCGGCTTTAAAAGAAATTCCAGCGGTTAATGCTGAAATTGATGGAACCGATATTATTTACAAAAATTTTTACGATATTGGCGTTGCCGTTGGCTCTCCTCAAGGTTTGGTGGTTCCAGTTTTGCGTGATGCCGATAAATTGAATTTGGCGCAAATTGAAAAAGGAATTGCTGAGCTTGGCGTTAAGGCAAGAGATGGAAAATTGGCTCTTCCTGATTTAGCTGGCGCAACTTTTACCATTTCAAATGGCGGTGTTTACGGCTCGTTGATGTCCACTCCAATTATCAATCCACCGCAATCTGGAATTTTGGGAATGCATAAAATTCAAGAGCGCCCAATGGTTGTAAATGGTGAAATCAAAATCCGTCCAATGATGTATTTGGCTCTTTCTTACGATCACAGAATTATTGACGGCAAAGAGGCGGTAACTTTCCTAGTTCGTATTAAAGAGTTATTAGAAGATCCAAGAAGATTAGTTTTAGATTTGTAAAATTTTTAATTTCATCAATCAGCCAAGGTTCGCTTTGGTTGATTGATGATACAAAAGAATGTTTCCCCGCGTTAACTATAAGCTTCCAAGAATAATAAATTTCCCGCTAAAGAAGGTTTTGAATCAAAATAATGGTTGCAATTGTTGCCAATAAATTGCGCGTTTTGATTAATTAAAACTCTTCACCTCACAAGCTTATTTCAGCTTAAAGCGATTGCGAAGGCCAAGAGCCAGCAAAAACAAAAGCACGGCGTTGATGAAAGCTTGAATCACGCCAACCAAAACAAACCCAAAACTTCCATTTTCTAAAATTTTAAAGCTGGCGAATGGATTGAAGGTTAGAAGCAAAGTTTTGGCGGCGATGATGCTCCAATTAAGGGCGGCGATTTCTTTTTCACTGGGCGAGTTTTCGTCAGCTTTTGTGTTTTGATTTCTGTCGTCCTGAAGCCCAGCCGAAGGATCTCAAGCGGGTTTGTTCCTAACCCAAACTCACAAGATGTTTCGCTTCGCCGGAGCATACAACTTCTGTTTTATTGATTATTTGAGTTGAGGCAGTTTGTGGTTTTTGTGCGAATTCTTGTGGGAAGAATATGGAAAAACTGAGGAAAAATAACAGCCACGAAACAATCAAGCCAATGATCGTTTGCTTAATACTTATGCCAAAATTGCTGAAGATTTTGTAAGAGTTAAAAGCCGTTCTGCGCCTCGTCTAAATTGAGTTATTTAATTATGCAGTAGCCATCAAATTTACTAAGTGAAATATTCAAAGAAAGCTGGCGCTGAAACTATCGGCGGTAAAACAAATTTTTTCATCCTACTCCGCCTTCAAATAAACCTGCCCACCCATTTCTTTAAATTTTTCACTCATTTCTTCCATACCGCTTTCCGCTTCTTTTTGTTTGGCAGCGTAATCCCTAACATCTTGCGTGATTTTCATCGAGCAGAATTTCGGGCCGCACATTGAGCAGAAGTGCGCCAACTTTGCGCCTTGCGCCGGCAAGGTTTCATCGTGGAAACTTTTGGCTTTTTCAGGGTCGAGGGAAAGGTTAAATTGGTCTTCCCATCTAAATTCGAATCTGGCTTTCGAAAGTTCGTCGTCATGCAAGCGAGCAATTTTTTTACCTTTGGCCAAATCTGCGGCGTGAGCGGCGAGTTTGTAAGTGATTACGCCTTCGCGCACATCTTCTTTATTCGGCAAACCCAAATGTTCTTTTGGCGTAACATAACAAAGCATTGCAGTTCCAAACCAGCCAATCATGGCAGCGCCAATTGCGGATGTGATGTGGTCGTAACCCGGAGCGATGTCGGTTGTTAATGGCCCCAAAGTGTAAAACGGCGCTTCATGGCACCAGTCTAACTGCTTGTCCATGTTCTCTTTGATGAGGTGCATTGGCACATGCCCTGGGCCTTCGATCATCACTTGGCAATCATGCTCCCAAGCGATTTTTGTCAGTTCGCCTAAAGTTTTAAGTTCGCCAAGTTGTGCTTCGTCGTTGGCGTCGGCAATTGAACCCGGGCGCAATCCGTCGCCGAGCGAAAAAGCCACATCATATTGTTTTAAAATTTCGCAAATTTCAGCGAAATGAGTGTAGAGGAAATTTTCTTTGTGATGCGACAAACACCATTTAGCCATGATTGAACCGCCGCGCGAAACGATGCCAGTTACGCGATTGGCAGTCATTGGAACATAACGCAACAAAACGCCGGCGTGAATTGTGAAATAATCAACACCTTGCTGCGCTTGCTCAATCAGCGTGTCGCGGAAAATTTCCCAAGTTAAGTCTTCGGCAACGCCGCCAACTTTCTCCAAAGCTTGGTAAATTGGCACTGTTCCAACTGGAACTGGGCAGTTGCGCACTATCCATTCGCGAATATTGTGGATGTTTTTGCCGGTTGACAAATCCATCAAAGTGTCGGCACCAAAACGAGTCGCCCAAATCATTTTCTCAACTTCCTCTTCAACGCCAGAAAAAATCGCCGAATTGCCGATGTTGGCGTTGATTTTGACCAAGAAATTGCGGCCGATAATCATTGGTTCAGATTCAGGGTGATTAATGTTGTTTGGAATGATGGCGCGACCAGCGGCGATTTCGCTGCGTACAAATTCTGCAGTAATGATGTCAGGGCAAATTGCGCCGAATTTTTCACCAGAATATTTCGAATTTTTGATCAACTCTTCGCGTTTCATATTTTCGCGAATTGCCACATATTCCATTTCTTTGGTGATAATTCCAGCGCGGGCGTAAGCAAGTTGCGTTGGGTTTTTGCCAGCTTTGGCACGAAGTGGTTTGAAGTTTGATAAATCAAATTCTGGCGCACTTGGTTTGGCGTCGCCAAATAAAATTCCGTTATCTTCAGGTTTAACTTTGCGGCCTTCAACCGCTTCAACATCGCCGCGCTCTAAAATCCAAGATTCACGAAGTTTTGGTAATCCGCGATTTAGATCGATTTGGTCTAAATAATTTTGATCGGTGTAAACGCCCGAAGGGTCATAAACGGTGAAAGTTTTTGTTTCTGATTTTTCTGATAAAGCAATTTCGCGCATCGCAACTTTAACATCGGCGAATTTTTCGCTTTGAACATAAACTTTTTTGGAAGCTGGAAGCGCACCTAAAGTAAGTTTTTTAGTAATTTTTTGGGCAGACATTTTTGGAAAAAAATTAAGAATAGTTGAGCGAATCACTAGGTTAATTGTGAGTTTTTTGAAGTCGAGAAGTGTAAATTTTAGTAATTATTGCCGCGATAAAAAAACTTAAAAGCATTGCGATTAAAGTGTCGCCGAAGAAATGAGCGCCTTTGGCCATTTGGTAAAAACCCGTAATCCAGCCACTAAAAAATGCAGCAAAAAATGCAGCGAAGCGATGAGATCTTTTTTCGAGCGCGAAGAAAAAAATAAAATAAGCAAAACCAACAATACAATGTCCGGCTGGAAAGCATTTCCCAGATTTTTTCTGAATAAAGTTATCGGGATAATTTTGAAAAATTTTGATATATGGCTCGTTGCCGTTGTAAATTTCGAGCTGTTTTGGGCAGTAAATGTTGGTGAATTTTTTTATATTGCCGGCAATCGCTGGAATTAGAGCCAAACCAAGCAAGATTAAGATAAATTTTTTGCGCTTTGAACCTTTGTTTTTAAAGGTAAAAAAGCTGCAAATAACGAAAATCAGGGCAAATAAAATTTTTGGCAAATTGTAGAAAAAAAACTTTTGTATCGGTTCTTTTTCGTCAATTCGCCAAGAGCGATTTTCGAAATTAAAAAGTTGGTTTTGAATTGCTAAATCAATATTGCTGACATCAATCAAATAAAGGCTTAGTAATATTAAAATTGCGTTCGCAAAAATTAGAAAATTACTCGGCTGTAAAATTTTTGAGCCTGTCATTTTTAAATAAATAAGCCGCGCCTTGATAGTATGAAATTGCTTTATTCAGCTCTTTTTCATCGAATTCAGAAACCAAATTTTCTTTCGAGCCTTCCCAGCCGTATTTTTCAATTTTGACATCAAAAAATTTTGTCTCTTTTTTAGGTTTAAGCAGATAAAGATTTTGTTTTTTATTGCTGCTGAAGAAATAGCCAATATCGGTGTAAGTGCTTACAAATGAGCGCTGTTCGTGGGTTTTGCGATTATTTAAAACATCGACGCCAAAAAATTTTGATTTGTAAGATAAGTTCATGATTCCAAATAAAGTTGGAGCGATGTCGATTTGGCTAATATTTTCAGCAAAAATTTGCGGTTTGATAATTTTTGGAGCATAAAAAACTGCCGGAATTTGATAGCGCCAAAGTGGAACATCAGTATTTCCGGCCGATCCAGCGCAATGATCAGCAACAAAAACAAAAATTGTATTTGTAAACCAAGGTTTGGTTTTGGCCATTTCTACCAAGCGACCAATTGCATAATCGGCGTATTTTACGGCGCCATTGCGACCAGTTTTGGAATCAATGTCAATTTTGCCATTTGGATAAGTGAATGGGCGATGATTTGAGGTTGTCATTATGAAATTTAGGAAAGGTTTTCCGCTTTCAAAAGATTTGTCAGCCTCTTTAATTGCCTTGGCAAAAAGATCCTCATCAGAAACGCCCCAGGCGTTAGAAAAATTAATTTCATCATTGGCAAAATTGCTACGATCAACAATTTCAAAGCCATTATTGCCAAAAAAATAATTCATGTTGTCGAAATATCCGTCGCCACCATAAATAAATTTTGCCTCATAACCTCTTTCTTTTAGCGGGCTTGAAATGTTGAACATATTTTCATTATGCGGACGGCGCACAATTGAGTTTCCCGGTGTTGGTGGAACCGAAAGAGAAAGGGCTTCTAAACCGCGAACTGTTCTGGTTCCGGTGGCTTTTAAATTGGTAAAAAATAGACCTTCTTTGGCAAATTTATCGAGATTTGGCGTTATATTTTCTTGATTGCCAAAGCTTTTCATGAAGTCAGCGCTGAAGCTTTCCATGGTAACAAAAACAATGTTATATTTCTTCTCCCCTCCTTTTTTTGGTGCTGGAATTAGGCGAGAAATATCATTTTCGTTTAAAAATTTGATTTTTGGCTCTTGCCTTTGCAAAGAGTTTCTAAGGTTGGTTATAACTTCTTTTTCATCGCGAGTAACATAAAGCGAGGAATAATCTATTTCATTATTGCGATAAGCTGAGAAGAGTTGATATATGCCATTTTGCGAAATTTCGCTGACATATTTATTGTTAAAAAAGCGAGAGATTTTGCCATTATCAATGCTAAAAAAAGCCAAGATACAAAAGGCAAAGAAGATGCTAAATTTTTTGATACGACATTTTTCTTCGCCTAAATTAGCGATAAGAATTTTATTTTTACTGAAATAAAAAATTGCTGCCGCAAGTGCAAAAATGGCGGCAAAAATTGGAATTATTGGATAAGATTCAACGATGTTTTCGATTACTTCGGTGGTGTAAATTAAGTAATCAACGGCAATGAAATTAAAGCGGGTCTGAAATTCATCCCAAAATACAATTTCGGCAACGGCAGAAAAAATAATTACCACCAAGAATAAGAAATAAAAAACTCGATTTAGTTTTTTTTGCTTTGGCGAATTTATAATTTTTGCAGGTGCAAAACTGCGATAAGCGAGTGGTAAAATTGCAATATAAGCGAATGTTGCGATGTCGTAAAAAAAGCCAATTCCGAAAGCTTTGAGCAGCGTAAAAATATCAAAATCAATCTCGGCGCGTTGCCATATAAAAAAGGTGATGCGAAGTAAAAATGAAATCGTCGCAAATATTGCAAAAATACGAACCCAAGAATTGCTGCAAAATTTTTGTAAGAAAGATTTAACGCAGCATTTTTCTTTCAAATTGGAAAATGGACAAAGCATTGGTTTGAGAAATTATTTTTTAAACATTTGTAGCATACGCCAAGTAACGAAAAAGCCGCCAAAGATGTTGATTGAGGCGACGACGATGGCGATAAAAGCAAAAACAGAAACCATTGAAAAAGATTTTGCGGTTCCTAATGCAATAATTGCACCAACTATAATTACGCCAGAAATTGCATTTGTTACTGCCATTAGAGGGGTGTGTAAAGCTGGAGTTACGCGCCAAACAACAAAATAGCCAACAAAGCAAGCCAGAGCAAAAATTGTTAGGCCAAAAATAAATGGATCAATTCCGCCTGAATTTGTTGCGTTGTAGCTAATCTCAACAACTTTACTAATTAGCGAATCTGAGTCTTTGGCAATTTGCTCGGAAAGTTTAATAATTTCTTGAAGGTCGCTCATAAGTTTAAAATTTGTTAAAGTTTTTGAAGAGGTTATTGAATTTTACGCAATCTATTCATGTAAATTGTGGCTCCAACTGCTTTTTGTGAGTTAATTTCGTAGCTTCCTCCGCGGGCTATTGGATAAGAAAAGTCGCCGCAAAAAACATCAAAAGATAAATTGCTGTGATAAGAGGATTCGCAATCGCCAAAAAGATCAAAACAAAAGGATATTTGGTGATTTTTTTTTGCCAAAAATTCTGAAATTTCTCGCGCTTTTTCAAGAATTTCAGTGATTTTTTCTGACTTTATAATTTGTAAAATTTCTTTTGTTAATCCACCTAAATCATGATTTGAGGTAACGATTTTATTAATTATTGCAGAATATTTTCCGGCTAAATTTTTGATTTCTGACAGGTTTTTTTTCATTATTGCGTCGCGCAATTCATCTTTTTTTTCGACGATATTTTTGTCAATCTCGGCTAAAAAATTTGGCAAAAAATTTGGCAAAGAAAATTCAATTAAAAGACCATTTAAACCCATTCCATTTAAGGCTTTGAGAGAAATTTCAATAATTTCACAAGCTGATTTTTGGTTATCACAACCTATTATTTCAATACCAAGCTGAGTTTGTTGGCGGTCGGCGTAAAGATCTTGGCTTTTGGCGCATAAAACATCGCCAACATAACATAATTTAAGCGGCGTTTTAATTTCGCTTAAGCGGTTATTCAAAACGCGCGATAGCTGCAAAGTTATGTCATTTCTAAAAATTAGATTTTTGCCAGAAATAACATCAATTGTTCGAAAGGAATTTTTTACTTTTTCAGCGGCAAAGCTGTCTTCAAACTCAATTAATGGCAGTTTTACCAAGTTATAATTGGCGGCAAAAAAAAGCTCTAAAGTCTTGTTTATGTTGATATGACTTTGTTTTGCCTCATCAAAAAGCAAATCGTAAAAACCAACTGGTAATAATTGCTTTTGCATATTTTAGATAAATTCTTTGATTTTTTCGCAAGCTTTCATCAATCCCATCGCTTTGTTGAGGCATTCTTGATATTCTAATTTTGGCTGTGAGTCAAAAACCACGCCAGCGCCAGCCTGTAAATGAATTTTACCATCTTTGATTAAAGCGGAGCGTAAAGTGATACAAGTTTCCATGTCGCCATTTGCAGCAAAATAACCAACACATCCCGAGTAAAATCCGCGCTTAATTTCTTCAATTTCTTCAATTATTTCCATGGCGCGAATTTTTGGTGCGCCACTTACAGTTCCGGCTGGAAATCCTGAAATTAAAGCGTCTAGAGCATCAAAATCATCACCCAAAATTCCTTCAACATTTGAAGAAATATGCATGACATGTGAGTAATATTCGATGACCATTTTTTGCGTAACTTTTACTGAGCCTTTTTTTGCAACCCGACCAACATCATGACGACCCAAATCAATTAACATCAAATGTTCGGCAACTTCTTTTTCGTCATTAAGTAGTTCATTAGCGATTATGGCATCTTCAGCGGCGCTTTTTCCTCTTTTTCTAGTTCCTGCAAGTGGACGAATTGTGACTTTTTTATTGTGCAGTGAAACCATTATTTCTGGACTTGAGCCAGTTATTACAAAATCAGAAAGTTTTAGAAAGAATAAAAATGGCGACGGATTTATTGAGCGCAAGGCGCGATAAAAAAGAAACTCAGGCAAATTTTTGTCGTAATTGGCGCTAAATCTTTGCGAAGGTAAAACTTGAAAAATATCGCCATCGGTAATGTATTTTTTAGCGCGCTCAACTGCTGCGCAGTAAGATTCTTCGCTGAAATTTGATTTAAAATTGAAGTCAAAATTTGCTGCAATTTTACTTGTTTCAAAATTTTGCTGTAAAATTTTTTCAACTTCGGCAATGCGCAAAGCCACTTCTTCATATTTTTTTGGCGCAAAAACTGGAGCGCAAATTAGCGCCGAATCAAATAAACTATCGAATACAATGATAATTTGAGGGCGAATAAAAACTCCGTCAGGAATTTTGATTTCATCGATTAAATTGCGATTGGTGATTTTTTCCATTAATCGCACCATATCGTAGCCCATAAAGCCGAATAATCCGCCACACATCGCTGGAAGGCTTGCATTGCCGTAATTTAGTTCTGTCCAATCAATTTGTGATTCTTGAATAATTTGGCGCAAATTGGCCAAAACATTGCCACTTTCTTCGTAAAAATTTTCTGGCTCTGAGTTGAATTTGCGGTTAATGAATGATTTTTCGCCAATCGCTTTCCAAGATAAGTCGGGATCGAAGCCTAAAACGGAAAATCTTCCTTTGTTATTACCATTTTCTGCCGACTCAAAAAGAAAATAATTGTCGGAATAATGTTGTGAGATTTTAAGGGTTGCAAGTACTGGCGTTATTGTGTCGGCGGCTATTTTTTTGAATAAAATAGTTTTGCCTGATTTGGCAATTTTTTCGTCAAATTCTTGTGCAGAAAAATTAAATCCCATTCCTACTCCTGAGAGCCTTCTAAAGATTTCGAGAAGATTTTTTCATTAACCTTCACTTTATTTTTTTGCGATAAATAGCGATCAAATTCTTGCATTATTTCATTTCTGAATTGCTGAGCGGCAATATTTTTTGCTTGTTCATATTCGCTTGAGGCAATATTTCCGGTTTTAATTTGACGAAGGACGGCCGCGATGAAGACCTGATTTTGTACATCAATGAAATTGGTAGATTCGCCAATTTTTAGCGAAAATAATTCATCAAGAATTTTATTGCGATAAGGTTCTAGGCCGCCTTCTTGGTTGAGCTTGATCGACCTAGGAAGTTCGCGATTTTTTTCAATTTTAGCGTTATATTTGGCAGCAATTTCGGTTAATTTTTGTGGATTAGCCTTCAATTCTTCGCCAACTTTTTTCGCCAAATCAATTAAGAGCAAAGATTTTTTGTAGTTAATGAATTCTTTTTCAACTGCGGCGCGAACTTCTTCTAGTTGCTTTTGACGCGCAGGAATGATTTCTTCAGCGCGAATTACATAAAATTTATCAAAATTGTCATTGTGGTAAATTTTTGAATTTTGGCCTTTTTGCAAAGAAAAGGCATTTTCGACGAATTTTGTGAATTCCTTCGCTTCAGAAACCAGCTCTCCCTTTTGATTTAAGCCTTGCTGACTCAATTCAAGATTAGCAATTTTTGCTGATGGTAAAATTTTGTCCGCCACATCTTTTAGTGATTTTGCCGAAACTAAAGCGTCGTCAATTTGCGACATTTTTTCTTGAATAACTTTTTCTTCTCGACCTTTTAGCAGGGAGCTTTTGATAGAGTCTTTGCTTTGCTCAAAGGATAGCGGCTTCGATGCTTGAATTTCAGTAACTAAAAAAATATGAAAGCCAAGAGAGCTTTCAATTGGCTGGCTAATTTCGCCAATTTTCAAAGAAAATGCTGACTCAACAAGCTCGGGAATAAAATCTTTTTTTGCTAAATTTTTTAAATAAATGGCTTTTAGATCTTTATTTTTTTTGAGCTTTGCCTGTTTAGCGAAATCAGCCTTTAAATCACTTTTTGAAAGGTTTGCGGCGAATTCTGTCGCTTCATCTTTTTTGTCAAAAACTAGGTGATAAAAGTTGCGAGTTTCGGGAATTAGGAATTGATCTTTGTTTTTTTCATATTCGGCACGAAGTTCGTTGTCAGAGATTTTAAAATCTGAGGAAAAATCTTTTTTGCCGAAGGATAAATAAGAGATTTTCCGAATTTCTGAGGTGAAATATTGCTCTTTGTGACTTTCGAAGAACTTTTTTAAATCTTCCGGAGATGGTTTTATTTCTGATGAAACTTGCGCCGTTGTTAGTGTTATTAAATCGGCAATTCTGGTTTCTTTTCTTAAATTTTCCTGATCAAGAACCGACTGTAAATTTAAAGGCGCAGAAATTAATAAGCTTTGAACAATCATTGAAGCCGTTATTTCATTGGCAATTTCGTTAATATATTTTTCTTCATTGAGGCTGTGGCGGGATAAAAAACTTTCAAACAGCGCTTGATCAAATTTTCCCTCTTTATTTTTGAAGCTTGGATCGCGCACCACGCTTTGTAAAATTGCTTTGCGATCAGCTTTAACTTGATAATCATCTTGCAGCTTTTCAATCATTAAGCGATTAACCATTCGCTTTAAAACATCATTTTGAAATGCGGCGGAATCGAGATATTGAATGGCTTCAGTGCTTTTGTTATTCGCCATTATAAGTTCGCGATCATTTTTCATGGCGTTAATAAATTCGCGTTGGCCGATGGTTTTGTTCCCAACTTTTGCCACCCAATTATCAGTGTTACCAAGCAAGAAACCACTGATGCCAAATAGCGTGAAGCTGATTATTACGACTCCAATAACGAGTTTGAAAAAAATATTTGAAGCTAGTTTGCGAAAAAGTTCCATTTTGCTTTTGGGAAATTCAGTTGACGGGCTGGTAAAGAGAAGAAGTTGCGCTTTTTAAAGGCAGCAATTCATAAATCAATTTTCGTGTTAAGTTATTGCGATTTTTTGAAAGCTAATTTGATGAATTAAAAAGAGCTCATTCCGTAAAGGCCAAATCCTGAAATTATTAGGCCAGAAATTAGTTTTATTCTCATCATAATTTTAGCAGAAATTTTGTGGCGAATTTTGGCAATTGCACAAGATAAACCAAAGGTCCATGAAAATGAACCAATGAAGACGCCGAAAGACATTAGTAAAATTGTAAAATTGTTAAAATTGCTATCTGAAATAGTGGCAAAAATTCCAGCAAAAAAGATTATTGTTATTGGGTTTGTTGCCGTCAGAAACATCACAAAAAATAAAGTTTTGAAGAAAGATTGGTGCTTTAATTTAATTCCTTTTTTGGAGTTTTTGTTGGAATTTTTAATTTCAAAAATACCCATCATTACCAATAAAAACCCGAAAAAAAATTTCATAAGATCAAGGTAATTGTCTAAAAATTGGGCTATAAAAGAAAAACCGCTGGCGGCAATAAAGCCATAAAAGCCATCAATCAAAGATGCGCCTAGAGCAACCGCTAAGCCGGCTTTAAATCCGCGTTCCAATGTGTTTTTGATTAGCAATGTTGCGATTGGGCCAATTGGCATTGAAATTGATAGGCCAATCAATGCCGCTTTTAAAAATAAGAAAAGCATATTGGGTTTGTAAGATTATTTGCTGTAAATTTTGTTTTTCGATTAGTTGTCAAATTTATGAGCTGAATTTAAGCGTTGATGCGGCTTACATTTCTTGCGGAACCTGAATATTCTCATCAGGCATTTTTACGGCTGATTTGGGCTTAACTTCAAGAAGTGGAGCGATGTTTTTTACAACTCGACCAGCGACTGGAGCTGCAACCATGCCGCCAGTGTTAAAAATATAATTTGGACGGTCGAATATAACATAAACCAAATATTTTGGCTGCGATATTGGAAAGACCGCCACAAAAGATGCCATCGTTAATCTTTCGTTATAGCCACCACCTTCCGCGCGATTTGCAGTGCCAGTTTTGCCTCCAACTTCATAGCCTTCAATATTAGCCTTTTTGCCAGTGCCATCAACTGCAGTATTTCGTAAAAGTTCGCGCATTATTGCTGAGGTTGATTCTTTGATTACCGAATCGCCTTTTGGTTGCTCATTGGTTTTTGTAAATAGGGGTTTGTAAAGCGTTCCGCCATTTGCGATTGCGCCAGCGGCCATTGCTAAATGCAGCGGAGTTATTGCAATTCCGTGTCCGTAAGAGATTGTGAAAAGGTTTATATCACGCCAATTTCTTGGATAAATTGGGCGGCCAAGTCCCGGAAATTCAGCGTCTAATTTTTTTAAGAAACCTAGATTGCCAAGAAAATCTTTTTGCCTAGAGGCGCCGATTTTTTCGGCAATTTTTACCGTTCCGATATTTGAAGAATGCGCAAAAATTTCCGTTACCGTCATTTCATCTTTGTAAGGATGATCATCTTTTATGCTGAAGCGTCCATATTTTATTGGATCTCGAACATTGTAAATATTGGTGGTTTTAACCAAATTATCTTCAAAAGCATTGGCGTTGGTAAAAATTTTAAAGACCGATCCAAGTTCGTAGACGCCATTTGTAACGCGATTGAATCTTTGATCTGGGCTGGCTTCATATTGTAAATTTGGGTCAAAATCTGGCAAAGAGGAAAGTGCCAGAATTTCGCCAGTATTTATGTCGGTAACAACTCCGGCGGCGGCTTTGGCTTTAAATTCTTCAATTCCGTTAGCTAGTTCGTCATGCAAAATATCTTGAACCCTCACATCAAGTGCAATTGTAACATTCTCGCCCATCATTAATTTGCGATCATATTGCATTTCAATTCCGGAAAGGCCGTGCCGATCAAGATCTACATAGCCAACATAGTGGCTGGTGATTGATTTTTGTGGGTAAATTCTAATGCGATCATTTTCAAAAATTAATCCAGCCAATTTAAGATTTTGAACTTTTAGAACTTGGTTTGGAGTCAAATTTCGTCTGATTAAAATCCATTGTTTGCTGCTTTTGTTATGAGAAATTTTTTTGTGAATTTCTTCGTAACTTAATTCAGAAAATATGCTAGAAAGGCCTCGAGCAACAACATCAATATCGCGCACCAAAACACTGCTAACATAAAGCGATTTTGTTTTTAGTTCTGTTGCAAGCAAAACGCCGTTGCGGTCATAAATGTCACCGCGTTTTCTTGAGTTGATTGAGTCATATATGCCGCCGAATTTAAGCTTGTCACCAAAGATTAAAATGTAAGACATGCGACCCAAAATTATCATAAAAAACGCAGCAATTAAAATATAAATTAATGCGAGGCGACTTTTTTTGATCTCGATGTTTTGCATGAAATTTGCGACAAGTTTTGAGCTAAGCAGCAGCAAGTGGTGATTGCTGCGATTTTAGAGTTATAATTTTAGTTCATCGATTAGATTTTTAACCGCTTCAACCGAACGATTAAACATTGTTAATTCTTGGCTGTTAAGCTTGATTTCAAGAATTTTTTCAACTCCGTTTTTACCAATAACGGCCGGTACTCCGATATATAAATTTTTGACGCCATATTCGCCATTTAGCTGTGCCGCAACTGGTAAAACTCTTCTTTTGTCAAATAAATAACTTTCGGCCATTAAAATTGCTGAAGAAGCTGGCGCATAAAATGCCGAGCCGGTTCCAAGAAGCTTTACAATTTCGGCGCCACCGTCTCTGGTGCGCTGGACAATTTCATCTATTTTGGTTTTTGTGGTTAAGCCCATTTCGATAAGATCAGGAACGGGAATTCCTGCAACTGAAGAATAGCGAACCAATGGAACCATTGTATCGCCATGTCCGCCCAAAACGAAGGCGTTAACATCTTCAACCGAAACATTAAACTCGCGAGCTAAAAATAAAGACATCCTTGCTGAATCAAGGACTCCTGCCATTCCAACAACTTTATTTGCAGGTAGTCCAGAAATTTTTTGCATAACATAAACCATCGCATCAAGTGGATTTGTTATAACTATAACAAAAGCATTTGGCGCATGTTCTTTGATGCCTTCAGCAACAGATTTAATTATTGCGGTATTAGTGTTGAGAAGATCATCGCGACTCATTCCGGGTTTTCTGGCGATTCCAGCCGTAACAATTACAACATCAGCTTCAGCGATCTCGGAATAATTATTGGTACCGATGATGTTTGAATCAAAATCTTCGACGACCGAAGATTGCTCAAGGTCAAGAGCCTTTCCTTTTGCCGCGCCTTCATTTACATCCAAAACAACAATATCGCCAAGATTTTTTAATCCAGCCAAATGGGCCAAAGTGCCGCCGATATTGCCAGCGCCTATAAGTGCAATTTTATTTCTTTTTTTCATAAATTTTTGATTTTTGGTTTGAGGTTTAAATGTTAAATTTTTGCAAAATTTATTAAGTTTTTTGAATTTTTTGCAAAAATTAATTCACGAAATTGCTTTTGGTTAAGGTTTGTATATTTCTAAAATTTTTAGAATTTTAGAAAAAATTTCTTGCTGATTTTGTTCGCCATCAATCACTTGAATTCTTTTATTTTCATTGGCTAATTTTAGAAAACCGGCGCGCACTTTTTTATGAAAATCAAGTCCAAGCTTTTCATAGCGATTATTATCTTGACGATTAGCGATGCGCTCAAATGCTTTCTCAACCGGTAAATCGATTAAGAAAGTAATATCTGGTGCGAAGTTAGAAATTGTTATTTTTCTGACCTCGTCAATTAGCTTTTTTTCTAAGCCAAAAGCACTTCCTTGATAAGCGTAAGTTGAGTCAAAAAAACGATCAGAAATTACAATTTTATTTTCAGATAAGCTTGGTTTTATAAGCTTTTCAACATGCTCAAGTCGGGCTGCAAAATTTAATAAAAGTTCAGTTTTTGCTTCAAGTTTTGCAATTGTTTCATCAAGTAAAATGGTGCGAATTTTTTCTGCCGACAAAACGCCGCCCGGCTCTCTAGTTAAAGTGCAGGCGATTTTTTGTTGTAAAAAAAACTGCTGCAAATTTTTACTTTGCGTTGATTTGCCGCAACCTTCAATTCCTTCAAATGTAATAAATTTGGCCTTAGTCAATTATGAAAAATCCTAAAAATATTTTGATAACGGGAGCAAGTAGCGGAATTGGTCGCGCTCTTGCTGTTGCTTATTCGGGGCTTGGAATAAATCTTTTTTTATGCGGCAGAAATGCGGAAAAATTAGAGGTCACAAAAATTCTTTGCGAAGAATTAAAAGCAAATGTTGTTTTGGAAATTTTTGATGTTTGCGATAGTGCGGCTTGTGATGGTTTCATTGAAAAAATAGAAAAAAATTATGAAATCGATTTAGTTATTGCAAATGCTGGAATTTCCGCTGGAACGGCTGGCGGAACTGAATCTTTTTCACAAGTTAAGAAAATATTCGCCACTAATATTGACGGTGTTTTGAACATTATTCATCCGGCTATTGAAAAGATGAAGCGGCGGCAGAAAGGTCAAATAGCAATAATTTCTTCATTAGCTGGATTTCGTGGTTTGCCAAGCTCGCCAGCTTATTCAGCAAGCAAGGCTGCAGTAAGAGTTTATGCCGAAGGCTTAAGAGGAAATTTGGCGAAATATAAAATTGCTGTAAATGCCATTTGTCCCGGATATATAAAAACTCCAATGACTGCGGTGAACGAGTTTCCCATGCCATTTTTGATGGAAGTTGATAAATGTGCGCAAATTGTGAAGCTTCAATTATCAAAAAATAAATCGCGCATTGCATTTCCGTTTGGTCTTTATTTTGTGGTTTGGTTGGTAAGTTTGCTTTCAACTAAAATTACTGACCCAATTTTTGCAAAATTGCCGGCAAAGAAATCTTTGAAACAAGATTAACATGTTTTTTGCTGAGTTGGATTAGTTTAAAATTTCAACTCTAGAAATGTTGCTTAAATCAAAGCTTTTCCAGCCAAGCATTGCATGATTATTTCGTGACAAATCGACAGTTACAGTTTTTTTGCCAAGCGAGCTAGAAATTAGAACCACATGAGCATGGCCAATTTCTTCCGCGGTAATTTTTCCAAGGCGATTATAAAAAATTTTTACAGACTTTCTGTTTAACATTGCTTGCTCTAAGGTTTCTTGAGTTGTCATAAAATTAATTTTGACTTTAAAATTTGATTAGAATTAATGGGATTGTTCTAGATGTTCTAGAACGATTAGAACAAAATTATTTAAAAGCAAATCTTTTTTAAATGTCACAAATTCGATTACATCCGGTTCAGGAGAAATTGCTAAAAATTATGTCAAAAAATTCTGACGAGCCTTTAACGATTCGTGAATTGCAAGATTTGATTGGAGCATCTTCAACAAGCGTGGTTGCGCATCATATGGCGCAGTTAGAAAAGAAAGGCTATCTCAAAAAAAATCCTTATAATTCAAAAGATTATCAAATTCTTAAAACTCCCGAAAAAGAAATCGTTTATTTGAATCTTTATGGGCTTGCAACCTGCGGTCCTAATGGTTCTATTCTTGATGGAACTCCAATAGATAGAGTTCCCATTTCAACGAAATTTCTGAGTTTTTCTTCTGAAAAAGCCTTTATGGTTAAAGCAAAAGGTGAATCAATGTTACCAAAAATCAATGAAGGTGATTTTGTGATAATTGAAAAAACGAATAAAATTGAGAATGGCCAACTAGCTTTGTGCGTTAACGAAGAAAAGGTTTTGATTAAAAAAATAAAACAACAAAAAGAAGGTGATCGAATAATTTTATTGTCCTTAAATCCAGATTTTGAGCCATTTTTGGCAGCGGAAGATTTTCGGGTTGAGGGCTTGGTGCGTGGTGTTGTAAGTAGAAATTGGTAATTTTAAATCCTTGCTTGATTGATTCGGAAAAAGTTGTTTTGCGAATTATGGTTACGATGAGTCAAGTTTAAGAGTTTCTTAAGAATTTTTTGCGCCAAGTGATTCGTAAAATTTGGGCAAGAATTTTAAATTTTTCTTTAATTCAAATTGATCAAAAATTAGATCATAATATTTAACCCGAGGTAATTTTATGCCTAAAGAGCAAATGCTTTATGATGGCTTAACAATTTTAAATAGAGGTTGCATAAAACCACCAAGCGAAGATTCGTTTGGCCTTTATTGGATTCAAGCTAACAGTCCGTCAGATCGCAATCCTTTTGAATGCATTACGAATAATGCGACTATAGCTGGAGACCTAGATTCATTTAAAAATAATTCAAATTCTGCAGATAATCAGCCAAATGATTCGGCGAAAGAAAATTTTATTGAAACCTTAGAACGCATTGCCACAGAGGTTTTTGATCGAATTAATGGGGAGGGTCAGGGCAAAAAACTTACTTACAAAGATTTTTGCACTATTGCGATATTAAATATTCAGATGAGGGGATTTAAAGCGAATTCAAAACTTAAAATTTTAAATGAAAAGCAACAAAATCTTTTAAAAAGTTTTTTTAATGATAATAAGGAGACAAATTTATTTTCTGCAAATTTTAATCAAATGGATATTAAAGCTAAATTGAATCTTGCTGATAGCGTAGAGAAAAGTTTTCAAGTTTTGGCAGAAGAATTTAAATTTTATGGCACGAGTATTGTTATTAAAGATCAAAAACCACCTGAAGGCAAAATGAAGTTGTGCAATTCTGGCGATTTGTTTTGTAAGGTTATTTTTGCAAATTATTTGCAAAATCAAGATCAAGAGCAAGCTCAAGAGCAAGATCAAGAGCAAGCTCAAGAGCAAGCTCAAGATCAAGAGCAAGATTCGCAAGACTATGAATCTCATCGTAAGCTTGTTGTTTCGGCTTACGATTCTGTTCTTAATAGAGTTAATAATTCAAGGAATGACTGCAATTCATCAATGCAGTTTTCTAAATGACGAGATTGTTATATTTAGTTGCGGAGAGGAGGTGCCTTTGCGATCTGTGAGGTTGAGCTGATAAGAAAAATTGCGCAACAAGACAATAAGAATGCTGGCAAAATTTCGTAAGAAAAAATAGGAAAGTAGCTAAAAAATATTGCGCCAAAAGATCCTGAAATCATCCCGCAAATCGCAGCAATTTTGCTGGTTTTTCGATAAAAAATTGTAAATAAAATTGTTGGTCCAAGTCCAGCTCCAAGGCCAGCCCAAGCGTGCGAAACCAATTCTAGAATTTTAGCTTTTTCGTTGCTGGCAATTAAAATTGCGGCAATCGCAATTAGCAAAAGGCTGAATCTAGTAACAAAAAGTAATTCCTTGTCTTTGGCAGATTTCCGAAAAAATCTTTGGTAAAAATCTTGCGCAAGTGCGGCGCAGCAAATAATTATCTGCGAATTGAGTGTGCTCATGATTGCCGCCAGAATTGCCGCAATTAAAATCCCAATCATTGCGGGATGAAAAATTTCTTGGCAAATTTTGATAAAAACTGTTTCTGGCTCTTTCAGTGGTTGATTAAAAAAATAGGCGAATCCAAGAATGCCAACAATTGCAGCGCCAAGCATCGCCAAACTCATCCACCAAATGCAAATTTTTCGGGCGAGTGGAATTTCACTTTCATTTTTGAGTGCCATATATTTTGAAATTATGTGCGGTTGCCCAAAATAACCAAGTCCCCAAGCAAAATATCCGGCCAATGTGCCAAAGCTTAGGTTGTAAAATGGATCAAAATGCTGTGGAGAATTTTGCTTAATTAGTGTTACAAAATTCGTTAGTGAAAAATTAGTAAAAAATATTGTAAAAGCTGGCACCAATAAAAGAACGGCGAGCATTAACAAGCCTTGAAAAAGATCAGCCCAACTTACTGCTAAAAATCCCCCCAAAAAGGCGTAAGAAATTATTAAAATTGCCGAAATGATTAAGGCTTGATGATAAGAAATGGCAAAAACTTCAGCGAATAATTTGGCGCTTCCAACAAATCCGGAAGCAATGTAAATGGTGAAAAAGAATATTATTATTAGCGATGTCGTAACGCTGATTAAGCCTGTTTTGTCGTTAAAATAATTTTCTAAAAATGACGAAATTGTTAGCGAATTATTTGAGAATTCACTCAATCTTCTTATTTTTTGCGCTAAGATTTTCCAACTTAAATAGGAACCCAAAACAAGTCCTAAAACCATCCAAATTTGATTTAGGCCGTTAAGATAAAAAGCTGCAGGAAGTCCCATTAAAAGCCAACTACTCATGTCGGAAGCGCCAACATTGAGGGCGCCAATTATTGGTCCTAATTTTCTGCTTCCTAAAATGTAGTCAGAAAAATTTTTTGTTTTACGAAAAGCTTTTAGTCCAAGAGCGAATAAAATGCTGAAATAAATCGCTAAAGGTAGCAAGAGATTCAAATCAATTTTGGTGCTTAAATTCATGTTATTTTGGCATTCTAGGGTTGCCGTTTTTATCGAAAGCTTTTAGGCCAATGAAGTAAGAAATGGCGCCTTGTGCAGCGTATTTGTTAGTTGAGGAAATTTTGCCTTTTTGTAAGTAGTCTTGAGCCATCAAAAAAAGATGCTTTAGGGTTATTCGCAAAGAGGCAAATTTGCCAATCATAGTGCCACGAGTGGCTGCGATATAAAAAGCTTTTGACCAGCCAAGGCGATGCCAAGAAATTTTTGAATCTCCAGAAAAATCAGAAGATTGTTTGCTGCAGTGCAAAAGGCGTAATTTCTTTAATAAGGCGTTTTGATAGCCATTTTTTAATACTCTTTTGCAAATTTCATTGTCTTCGCAATAAAGAAAAAAATCTTCGTTAAAAAAGCCAATTTTTTTCATTAATTCCAAACGCATAAACATTCCCGCTCCAGTTATGAAGCGAGTGAATTTAATGTTGTTGTCATTATTTTTGATTTCCAATGACGGATTTGTGGCAATTTCCAATTCGCCATTTTCCTTGATTTTGCAATTATAAGGAACCGCTCCAGCAATGGCTATTTTTGAATTTTCGTCCATTATTTTTAACGCAGCTTCAATGTCCGCTTCCTCCATGAAAGCGTCTGGATTAAGAATTAAGGCATAAGGAGTCTTGGCGCGTTTTAAAGCGACATTGTTAGCGCGACCAAATCCAGAGTTTTTATCAAGCTTGATAATGTGCGATGATGGTAAAAACTTTGCGGCTATTGCCGTGGTGTCATCAGAGCTGTTATTATCAACAACGATAATTTCGTATTTTTCGCGATTTAATTTTTGTAGGCAAAACGCAATAATTTTAGAGCTTTGAAAGGTAACAATGATAATTGTTAATTTTTTCATTTTAGCTCTCGGTTGAATAATTTGGCGCTTCTGAAGTTATGTTTATTGAGTGTGGATGACTTTCGCGCAGGCCAGAATTTGTTATTCTGACAAAATTACAATTTTTGCGCATTTCGTCGATCGAAGCATTTCCAGTGTAGCCCATTGCTGATTTTAATCCGCCAACTAATTGATGAAGAACATCGGCAACTGGACCTTTGTAGGCTACGCGGCCTTCAACTCCTTCTGGAACTAATTTTAATTTATCCGAAACATCTGCTTGGAAATATCGATCTGCCGAGCCACGAGCCATTGCTCCAAGCGATCCCATGCCACGATAAACTTTGTAAGATCTACCTTTAAATAGCACAATTTCTCCCGGAGTTTCTTCGGTTCCAGCCAGCAGCCCGCCAAGCATCACGCAATTTGCGCCAGCGGCAATTGCTTTAGCAAGGTCGCCTGAAAATCTAATTCCGCCGTCGGAAATCATCGGCATTTTTACTTTTTCACAAAATTCAACCACATCTAAAATTGCAGAAAGTTGCGGCACGCCAACTCCAGCAACAATTCTAGTTGTGCAAATTGATCCGGGACCAATTCCAACCTTTACAGCATCAGCGCCAGCGTCGTATAAAGCTTTAGCTGCTTCTTTTGTGGCAATGTTGCCGGCGATAAAATTTTGCTGTGGGTAAGATTTTTTTAATTCGCGTAAAGTTTCTATAACGCCACGAGAATGACCATGAGCGGTGTCAATTATCACTATGTCAGCTCCAGCTTCGATCAAATTTTCGGCTCGCTTCATTCCTTCGCGACCAACGCCAGTTGCTGCGGCAACCAATAATCTGCCCTCCTCATCTTTTGTGGCGTGTGGAAATTGCTTGGTTTTTTCAAGATCTTTTCCGGTCATTAATCCAATGCAGTTGCCACTTGAGTCCGTAATAATGATGCGCTCAATTCTATTTTTATGGAGCAAAGATTTTGCATCAGATTTGCTAATATTTTGTTTAGCTGTGACGAGATTGTCTTTTGTCATCAATTCTTTTACAGGCTGTTTTTTGTCGGTGGCGAAGCGAACATCGCGATTTGTTAAAATACCAACCAGCTTATTGCTGTTATTTTTGACAACGGGAATGCCTGAAATTCCGTAGTTGCGCATAATTTCTAAAGCATCGCCCAGTGTTGCATCTGGATTGATTGTAACTGGATTTAAAACCATGCCAGATTCAAATTTTTTAACTCTTCTAACTTCGTCAGATTGCTCTTTGATTGATAAATTTTTGTGAATGCAGCCAATTCCTCCAGATTGTGCCATTGCAATTGCTAAGCGACTTTCGGTTACCGTATCCATTGCCGCTGAAATTATCGGAATATTAAGTGAAATATTTTTGGTGATTTTGGTTTTTGTGTTGGCGTCGGCCGGTAAAACATCTGATAAATTTGGTTTCAAAAGCACATCGTCAAATGTAAGTGAAGGCGAAGTGGTCTCAATTATTTTATGATTTTTTGTCATTTTTTGGGGGGAATTTGCAGTAGAAACTGCTAGATAAATTATTTTGAATAAGAAGATTTTTAGGGGCAAAAAATAAAAAACAATCAGTTAACCCTCAAATCAAAAAATATGCTGTCTGACATCGAAAAATTATGTAATGAAAAGAGCATAAAATTGACGGAAAATCGTCGCATTATCGCTCGTGTTATTTCTAGTAGTTTTGATCATCCTGATGTTGAAGAGGTTTATGCCAGAGCTTCAAAAGTGAATCCAAAAATTGGCATCGCCACCGTTTATCGGGCGGTCAAAATGTTTGAAGAAGTTGGTGTTATTGCTAAACATGACTTTGGTGGCAAAGGGCGCGCACGCTATGAAAAACTTGAAGGAGACGATCATCATCACGATCATTTAATCGACATATCCAATGATGAAGTTCATGAATTTTTTAGTGAAGAATTAGAAAAGTTGAAAGAAAAAATTGCTCGCGATAAAGGATTTGAGCTTGTTGGTCATAGATTAGAGCTATATTGTCGTCCATTAAAAAGCCAAAAATGAATTCCTCGCTGAAAAAAATTATCGCTGCGCAGCTGCAAATTTCCTCGTCCCAAGAAGAACAAAGATTTTATAAATATTTTTTTGATCTTTATCGAATCGAGCTTTTCAAGGATGGACTTGATTTGATTTTAACTAAGTTGCGTGAAAAAAAATTGCGCTTTGAAATCAAAGAAATGAAGGGGTGGGACACTAATGTTGGCTGTTTTCTGACTGAGCAAAAAAGTTTTTATGATAAAGCTTTTGGGCGTTTTTTTGCTAAATCATCGCCAAAAATAATTTTACGCAAACTTTCTTATAATGTTTTGGCTCATGAAATGGCGCACGCACTTGAATTTGAAAGTGGCATAAATTTAGGGGCGGAATTTCGTCAAGCTGTTGGTTATGACATGAAAGATCGTCAGCCATCAATTTTTACATTAAAGGGCGAGGTAAAAAGACTGATGGTTGATGCTTTAAAAGCTTATCCACCAGAGCAATTTTTGTCAGAGCTTTTTGCTCGTTATTTTGAGCTTTTGAGTATTTCGCGAAATGTTTGCGCCAATGGTGATTTTGCAACAAGTGATGTCATGAATTTTTTCGCCAATGTCACCAATTTTATCGAAAAAATTTTCAATCCTCAAATCAGGTCGCAAATTGCGGAAGATATTGCTGTAATTACGAGCGAAATTGCTCGCCAAGTAAGGCTTGAAGCGCCAGAAAAATCTTTTGAAGAAAAAATCGATTCGCGAGCTGGCAAATCTTTTAGCTCCTCAATAAAATCAAATGCCAATTGGCAAAAGTCGTGGAATAAATATCAAGAAATTGAGGATAAGAAGTAATGGCGGTTTACACTAGGCTGTCAAAGGCTGAAATAGAAAAGCATCTTGAAAATTATCAATTAGGAAAACTGATTAATTTCAAAGAAATAATAGAAGGAATTGATAATTCTAATTTTGTTTTAGAGACCGAAAAAGGGCGATTTATTTTGACGATTTTTGAGCAAAGAATCAACAAAAGTGAGTTGCCTTTTTTTATTGGGTTAAAGCTGCATCTGGCTCTGAATGGCATTTTATGTCCACAGCCAATTTCTAATAAATTTGGCGAAGTGATTGCGAATTTAGGGCAAAAAAAGTCGGTGATAGTCAGTTTTTTGTCAGGCAAGATTTTGGCGAGTAATTCTAATGGTTTTTATCAAAATATTGAAGTGATGCATTGTGGCGAAGTCGGTAAAATTCTGGCTGAAATGCATTTGGCGGCGCAAAATTTTAAAATGTCACGAATTAATGATTTGGGTGTTTTTGGTTTTGAAAAACTATTTTTAAAATTTGCAAATTTATTGCCGCAATATCAGGCGAATTTAGACGCAGAAATTTCGCAGAATATTCAGCTTGTTAAAACGCTTTGGAATCAAGATTTACCAAATGCGGCGCTTCATCTCGATTTATTTCCGGATAATGTTTTTTTTAATGAAGCAAAAAAAATTAGCGGAGTAATTGATTTTTATTTCGCTGCTAATGATTTGATGATTTACGATTTTGCAATCGCCGTAAATGCTTGGTGTTTTGATGAAAATAATCTTTTTTGCGAAGAAAAATTTACCGCAATGTTTTCTGCTTATGAGAAGGTGCGAAAATTTAGCGCAGCCGAAAATGACTTTCTTAAAATCGCTTTGCTTGCCGCGGCCATGAGATTCCTTCTTACAAGGATTAATGATATGTTTTTTACGCCAAAAAATTCGTTGGTGAAGATGAAAAATCCGCAGGAATATTTAGCAAAAGTGCGCTTTTTCAGGCAAAAAATATGAGTATAAAATTTCATTTTTTTGGTAAAGATTGCTTGATTGATCGCGCTTTAAAAAATCGCGATGAATTTGAGGTGGCGTTGCAAAAAATTAGCTTTCCAACACAAAAAACTTTGTTTTTAAATCAAGTTCACAGCAATGAAGTTATTTTGATTGATGGGGTGGAAAAAATTTATGGCGACCAAAATTTGCCGAAAGCTGATGCAATTGTAACTAATTTAAAAAATATTGCCTTGGCCATTGTTACCGCTGATTGCGCGCCAGTTTTATTGTTTGATGAAAAGGCAAAAATTATTGCCGCTGCTCACGCTGGTTGGCGTGGTGCAAAATCAGGAATTTTGCAAAATACTGTTTTGGCAATGAAAAGACTTGGCGCCACTGAAATAAAAGCCTTTATTGGCCCAATGATTCAGCAAGATTCTTATGAAGTTTCGCAAGAATTTTTTGCCGATTTTGTCGCTGAAAATGCAACTAATGAGAAATATTTTTTAAGTGGGAAAAAGGCTGAAAAATATTTGTTTGATCTTCCTTTTTATGTTGAAGAAATTTTACAAAAAATTGGCGTTCAGGCCTTTAATTCAAGGATTGATACTTACGAAAGAGAAGAAAATTTTTTTAGTTTTAGAAGGTCAACTCATCGCAATGAAAAAGATTGTGGGCGCAATATTTCAGTGATTATTATTGATTAATTTTTTGCTGAATTTGACCTCTGATTCGCTTTATCTAGAGAATTTTTAACTTCTGGCGGCATGTAATTTTCATCATGTTTAATTAGCAATTCGCGCGAAAAAAACCGATTTTTCCCAAGATCAAATTTTCCTTTTGCAACCACGCCCTGATTATCTCGAAATAAGTCTGGTAATATTCCAATATATTCAACGCTCAAATCTTGATTTAGGTCGGTTACAATAAATTGCGTTGTGAGGGCGTCGATTTTTTTTACACTTCCTTCTTTTACAAGTCCGCCAATTCTAATTGTGCGCTCTTTTTTTTGTATATTTTGTAGCTCAGTTGGGGAGTAAAAAAATACAATATTTTCACGAAAATTATTGATGATAAAAAGCAAAGAAATGAGCGATAAAAAAAATATCGCCCCAACAAAAATTATTCTTTTTTTGCGTTTTTTATTTTTCATTTTGTGATCGAAATTTAAGCCAAACAAACAAGCTTAAGATGCCTAAAATGAAGGCCGAAAATAGATAAGCGGCGTAAATATAAATTGAGTAATCTGTAAAATTTTCCATGTTTTTTGATCTTTGCGAAGCGAGGGCTTGCAAAATAAAAGCTGGTTTTTACCTTGCGACCCTCTTTTTTGGCAGCCTTGCTAGAAAAAGTTAAAGCCTAGATAGCTCAGTCGGTAGAGCAAAGGACTGAAAATCCTTGTGTCGCTGGTTCGATTCCGGCTCTAGGCACCACTTCTTTTTTAAAATTCCCCGCCTTAATTTTTAAAAATTGCAAACGCAGTTTTAGAGCAAATTTGCACTTCCTTCCTCAATTGCCTTTTCTAGTTTTTTCATAAATTCATCGCGCGAAAGCCCAGATGCAATTGGATCAAGGAATTCAATTATAATTTTTCCAGATTTTTTTACCCCTTTTTTTGGCCAAAAAACCCCAGAATTTAGAGCGGCCGGCACAATTTTGGCGCCACAAGAGATATAGAGTGCGGCAATTCCGGGTTGATAAGGATATTCTTTGGCGCTTGCTTCAGGCGGAACTCTGGTTCCTTGAGGAAATAAAATTATTGATTGGCCTTTATTTAAGTAATTTTTGCTTTCTTTTATTAGATTTTTTAACGCTTTTGCTCCACCTTTGCGATCAATTGTGATGCCGCTCATCACTCGCAAAAACCAACCATAAAAAGGAATTGCCAAAAGCTCTTTTTTAAAAGCATAAACGGGGCGGTGAAAAATAAGATGCATAATGATTGTTTCCCACATTGATTGGTGTTTGCAGGCGATTATGCAGCCTTCTTTTGGTAATTTTTCTAGGCCACGAATTTCAAATTCAATTCCGCAGATTTTTTTCAGGCACCATAAAGAAACTTTTGACCATACCAATGCGCCATGATCAGCGATTTTAGCGCTTCTGAAAATGAAAGCAGGAAAATATAAGACAGGAATTATTGCGCCCCAGCTGTTAATAAAAACTGCAAAAGCAAAAGATTTTATGCGAGACATGAAGAGAAAGGGAAGGGATTTTGCGAAGGAGGGAGTGGTGCCGATTGAGAGATTTGAACTCCCGACCCACTGTTTACAAGACAGTAGCTCTACCCCTGAGCTAAATCGGCTTTAGATTTTTGAAGCGCGGAAAAATATTTTTGCACTCAAAAACTGCAAGTTTTTTTTGCTAAAAAATTGCATAAAAAAACCGAATCAATCTTTCGACTGATTCGGTCAAAATTATTCAGAAAAGAATAATTATTTTTTAGCTGGAGCAACTGGAGCAGCGGCTGGAGCAACAGCAGCGGCTGGAGCAACAGCAGCTTCAGCTGCAGCTTCAGCTTTTTTAGCAGCTTTTTTAGCTTTAGCTTTTTTAGCAGCTTTAGCAACTGGAGCAGCAACTTCAGCTTTAGCAGCTTCAGCAGCAACTGGAGCAGTAGCAGCTGGAGCAGCTTTAACTTCAGCTTTAGCAGCTGGAGCAGCAGCTGGAGCGGCTTTAACTTCAGCTTTAGCAGCTGGAGCAGCAGCAACTGGAGCAGCAGCGTTAGCAGCAGAAGCGAAAAGCGCAGCTGCAATGATCAATGCAAATTTTTTCATTTTTTTGATTTATTTAGTGTTTTTACTCGATCATTTCTGATCGTGTCTTTTGAGTGGATGCAAACTTATCTAGAAGATAGAAAATTCTAGCTTGCGACAAATATGCTTCAAAAGTCGGCGGGCAAAATAAGAATCACTTTTTATTTGTCAAAATTGTTTTAAGTGATTTCGAAATGTTGTTTTTCTGTGCAAAAAAAATGGCGCAATTTTAGCTAAAATTAGCTTCTTTGCGCCATTCTTAAGTGCGATTATTGCTAAAAATGAATTACTTTTCCGTAGGCATCCAAAACCGCCTCATGCATCATTTCTGACATTGTTGGATGTGCAAAAATCGTATGCATCAAATCTTCCTCGGTTAATTCAGCTTGTTTTGCAATTACATAACCCTGAATCATTTCGGTAACTTCAGCGCCAATTAGATGAGCGCCCAAAAGTTCGCCAGTTTTTTCATCAAAAATAACTTTGATTAAGCCTTCGGTTTCGCCGGCTGCGATTGCCTTGCCATTTGCCATATAAGGAAAGCGGCCAACTTTAATTTTTTTACCAGCAGCTAGCGCTTTTTTTTCTGTTAATCCAACTGAGGCAATTTGTGGCATTGAATAAGTGCAGCCGGGAATATTTTCAATTTTGATCGGGTGAACTTTTTTGGCGTCATATTTGCCCATTTTGCTGGCGATTTTTTCAGCAGCGATTGTGCCTTCGTGTGACGCTTTGTGCGCCAACCAAGGAGCGCCGACAACATCGCCAATTGCAAAAATATTGGCATCGGCAGTTTCCAAATATCCGTTGGCAACAATTCGACCTTTATCTTGTTTAACCTTTGTTTTTTCTAAGCCGATATTTTCGATATTGGCAACAATTCCAACTGCCATAATTACCTTTTCGGCGCTTAATTCCATTGCCTTGCCATCAACTTCAACGCTTGCAGTTACTGAATTTTTTTGGGTTTTTAAGGATTTTAGTGAAGCGGAAGTAATTACTTTTATTCCTTGTTTTTCAAAAGATTTACGAGCCAATTTTGAAATTTCTTCATCTTCAACTGGTAAAATATTTTCGGCCATTTCGATTAGAGTAACTTCAGCGCCCATATTGCGATAAAACGATGCGAATTCTGAGCCAATTGCCCCGCTGCCAACAACTAATAATGATTTAGGAAGCGCTGTTGGAGTCATTGCTTCGCGGTAAGTCCAAATATTTTTTCCATCAGGTTCCATTCCTGCAATTACACGAGCGCGAGCGCCAGTTGCGATGATGAAATAATTTGCCTCAATTTGAGCAATTTCTGCACCTTCTTTCGAAACTGAGATTTTTTTTGAGTCTAAAAATTTAGCGAAACCTTCAATTACTTCGATTTTATTTTTTTTCATTAAGCCAGAAATTCCTGAGCTTAAGCGTTTAGAAACAGCGCGGGAACGCTCAACAATTTTCGCGAAATCGAAAGTTACTTTTTCAGCCGAAAAGCCAAAAGAATCTAAATTATGTAAAAGGTGATTAACTTCTGAGGATTTTAAAAGTGCTTTGGTTGGTATGCAGCCCCAATTTAAACAAATTCCACCTAAATGATTAGCTTCAACAATGCCAACTTTTAAGCCTAATTGAGCAGCGCGAATTGCTGCAACATAGCCGCCGGGACCAGCGCCAATGACGCATAAATCAAATTTTTTATTCATGTTTGATAATTGTTTGTTATTAGATTTCAGTGCTTGGATTTTGTGAATGAAAGTGCGCTTATAGATTTTGATTTGCAGAGCATTTTTTGGCATTTAGAGCCATTTGATTTAGTCTGCGAGATTGGCCTTTATTTGAATTTATTTCGATTTTTGATGGTGAAAATTTAGTGGTAAAATTGAATTGCCAGCAAAAACTGTGCCTAACAAAAACCGCCTTTATTCTTAGAGTGAAGCTAATTTTATGTTTTCAAAAACTCAATTTTTATCTTTTAATATGTCAGCTGAAATCGAAAATCTAATTAGTCAAATAGAAGCCTCTTTGGGTTTGATTGGGAGGTGTCTTTGAGCCAGAAAAAATCAGCGAAAAATTAGCAATTCTCATTAAAAAAGCAGAAGATCCTGATCTTTGGAATAGCAAAGATGAGGCGCAAAAAATTCTCAAAGAAAAATCAATTTTAGAAGAAAAGATCTCATCTTTTTTGACTATTAAAAATGGCTTAAGCGATGCGGTGGAATATTTTTCTCTCGCTAAGTCAGAAAACGATTCCCAGCTTTTAAGCGATACTGAAAGTAATCTTAAAAACTTGAAGAAAATTTCTGATTCTTTTGAGGTTGAGTGTTTATTTTCAGAGGAAGCTGACATAAATAATTGTTTTGTTGATATCAATGCTGGCGCGGGCGGAACTGATTCTTGTGATTTTGGAGTTATGCTAATGCGGATGTATGAAAGATTTGCCGCAACCAAAAAATTTAAAGTTGAAATTGTGAGTATTTTGCATGGCGAAGAGGCTGGAATTCGTAGCGCTACGCTCAAAATTTCTGGTCGATTTGCTTATGGTTGGATGAAGACGGAAAGTGGCGTTCATCGCTTGGTAAGGATCTCTCCTTTTAATGCTAACGGCAAAAGACAAACCAGCTTTACTTCGGTTTGGGCTTATCCTGAAGTTGACGAAAATATTGAAATTGAAGTTTTGGAAAAGGACTTGCGAATTGATGTTTTTCGTGCTTCTGGCCCAGGTGGTCAGGGCGTAAATACAACCGATTCCGCAGTTCGAATGACCCATATTCCAAGTGGAATTGTGGTGCAATGTCAAACTGATCGTTCGCAAATTCGTAATCGAGCGGAATGTTTGCGAATGCTAAAATCTAGGCTTTATGACATTGAAATCCAAAAGAAAAAAGATGCTTTGGCGGCAACAGAATCAAGTAAAACTGACAATAGCTGGGGGCATCAAATTCGCTCTTATGTTTTGCATCCTTATCAACTCGTGAAAGATTTGCGCACTGACTTTGAAACCGGAAATATTCAAGCGGTTTTGGATGGTGAAATTGAAGGATTTATCAAGGCAGCTTTGACTGATTCCGATCTTTAGTAAGTAAAATTCAAAAAATTATGCGCTGTCCATTTTGTACAAATATTGAAACTCAGGTTAAAGATTCTCGCATTTCAGAAGATGGAGAATCGGTGAAGCGTCGTCGTTATTGTGCCGCTTGTGATTCTCGCTTTACAACTTATGAGCGCGTGCAATTGCGTGAGATTTTGGTGATTAAAAAAAATGGTGATAAAAAAATTTTTGATCCAGAAAAGTTGAAAAAATCAATCGAGATGGCGGTTAGAAAAAGGCCGGTTTCGGAGTTACAAGTAGAAAAATTGGTGAATAATATTGTGCGTCAATTGGAGATGGAAAATGAAACCGAAATTCAATCTTCAAAAATTGGTGAAATGGTGATGTCAGCGCTGGAGAGGCTTGATAAGGTTGCTTTTGTGCGCTTTGCCTCGGTTTATAAAAATTTTGAAAAAGCTGACGATTTTCAGAAATTCATTAAACAAGTTGTGAAGCAATGAAAAAGCAGGAAATTGCGGAAATTTTACAATTTTATCTTGATAGCGGTTCGGCAGAGATAATTTCTGAGGTGGCGCAAAATCATTTTTTGGTTCGCGATCAGTTAAAAAAAAGCGATGCAAAAAATACGATAATTTCGGCAAATAATTCGGCGAAAAAAAATATCGCAACACCTTACAATTCAACAAGTGAAGCCTTATCCGTATTGGCTAAAAGGCAGCAAAATAATAGTCAAAATTCTGCGTCAGAAAATTTGGCTAAATTCGCTTCACTAAATGAAATAATTGCAAGTGCCAAAAAGGCGGCGCAAGAAGCCAAAAATTTAACCGAGCTTCGTCAGGCCATAGAAAATTTTGAAGGCTGTAATTTGAAAAAGATGGCGACAAAAACAGTTTTTGCTGACGGAAATCCAAATGCTAAAATTATGCTAATTGGTGAAGCGCCGAGCAATCTTGAGGATTTGCAGGGAATTCCATTTTGCGATGATTCGGGCAAGATTTTAGATGAAATGTTTAAGGCAATTCGTATGTCGCGGGCGGAAAATCTTTATATTACAAATGTGATTTTTTGGCGCCCGCCTGGAAATCGTCGCCCAACTGATGAAGAGCTGGCAATTTGCCGCCCTTTTGTTGAGCGACATATTCAACTTATAAATCCAGAAATTTTGATTTTAATTGGCGCCACTTCAATGAATTCAGTTCTTGGAACTAACGACCAAATTAGCAATATTCGCGGACAATTTTTTGATTTTGCGCCGCAATTTTTGAGTCGATCAATTAAGAGTTTTGTAATTTTTCATCCATCTTATTTAATGCGCCAGCCAACAAAGAAGAAGATCGCTTGGCTTGATATGCTTACTTTAGAAAAAGTTTTATTAACGAAAAATAACCAAATATAATCATGAAATTAATCTCGCTGCTTATCACGATATTTTTTGTTTCTTGCTCGATTTCTAAGGCTCAAAATGCGCAATTTAAAATTACTAGCGCTGACATTGAGCCAAATGCAACAATTGCAAATGATCATGTTTTTGATGGTTTTGGTTGCAGCGGTAAAAATATCTTTCCACAAATTTCTTGGGATGGTGCGCCACAAGGAACCAAAAGCTTTGCATTAACGCTTTACGATCCAGATGCGCCAACTGGAAGTGGCTGGTGGCATTATTTGGCGGTTGATATTCCTTCTTCTTATCGCGGTTTCGACAGAGGGTTTGCGGCGGAAAATAAGTTTGAAGTTACTGACGGAATAAAACAAATTCGCAATGATTACGGAATGTTTAAGTTTGGAGGTCCTTGTCCACCAAAGGCTCATAAGCCACATCGCTATGTTTTTACAATTTTTGCGCTTGATGTTGAAAAGCTTGATGTTAGTGGCGGATCAACTGCGGCAATGGCGGGGTTTTTGATGAATTACCATTCTCTTGGAAAGGCAAGTTTTATGGCAAAATATGGGCGTTAGTTTGCTTGAGATTTGATTTAATCAATTCCAAGCAAGTTTTTAGAAAATTCTTCGGCGTTAAATTCTTGCAAATCTTCAATTTTTTCTCCTACGCCAATTGCATAAATTGGCTTTTTAAATTTTTGCGCTAAAGCCACTACAATTCCACCTTTTGCGCTGCCATCAAGCTTTGTTATTACTAGGCCAGTGATGCCAACTATTTCATTAAAAACCTCCATTTGCTGTTTGGCATTTTGCCCTATTGTTGCGTCTAAAATTAGCAAATTTTCTTGCGGTGCCGTGGAATCTATTTTTTTCAAAACGGAATTAATTTTTTTTAACTCATCCATTAAATTTTGTTTGTTTTGTAAGCGTCCAGCGGTGTCTATTAGTAAGATATCGAATGAATTTTTCTGCGCCAATTCTAGGGCGCGATAAGCAACTGCCGCTGGATCTTCTCCTTCTTTTTGGGGCATTAAAATTTCGCAATGGCTTCTTTTTGCCCAAACCTCCAATTGCTGCGCGGCGGCGGCGCGAAATGTGTCGCAAGCTGCAATTAAAACTTTCTTATTTTGTGCAGAAAGATTTTGTGCAATTTTGCCTATTGTTGTGGTTTTTCCGGCTCCATTAACGCCGTTAAAAATGATAATGTGAGTTTTGCCGCTTTCAGGAATTTCCAAACTTTTCTGACAAGGTTGTAAAATTTGCACTAATTCTTGTTGTAGAAATTTTTTTAATTCAGCGGCGCTTAATTCTTTGTTAAATTTTTTCTGGCGGAAATTTTGAGTAATTTGTTGCGCTACTTCAAAGCCTAAATCTGACATTATTAAAGATTCTTCAAACTCTTCAATCGTGGCTTCATCTAATTTTTTGTGGGTAAAAATTTGCGTTATGGCGCTGGAAAGTTTTTCAGAACTATTTTTGAGCTGATTGCCAATTTTGCTTTTGGCGAAAATTTTAAAAAATGACATTAGCGAAGATGGTTTTGTGGATTTACGGCGTCGCGACCTTTTCGTAATCCAAAATAAAGTTGAGGAGAATTGACATTGCCACTACTTCCAACGGTTGCGATTTTTTGGCCGCGTTCAACTTTTTCGCCGCGTTTCACCAAAGTTTTTTCAAGGTGAGCATAGGCGGTTATCCAGCCTTCAGAATGTTTGATGATAATTAAATTTCCGTAACCTTTTAATTCATTGCCAACATAGGCAACCGCCCCATCTTCTGCGGCTTTTACTTCTGCGCCAGATTTTGCTTTGATGTTTATTCCATCGTTGTAAAGGCCGCCAGATTTTGGTCCAAATTTTGAAATAACTTCACCTTTAATTGGCCATGAAAAGCGATTATTTTTGTCGGCAATTTTTGCTAGCGGCGTGAAATTATATTCTTTTTCAGCCTCTTTGTTTGGCTGTTTTTCTTCTGTATTTATTGTGGCTGAGTCGGCGCTAAAATTTGCGATTCTAATTTTGCTTCCAACTTTTACAGCGTAAGGTGGTTTTAAATCATTAATGGCTATTAATTGGTCAATTTTCATTTGATAAAGCCGCGAAATTGCGTAAAGAGTTTCGCCAGTTTTAACGATGTGATAATTTGGACTTGGAATATTTAATTGGTCTCCTGACTTTAAAGAGTAGGGTGCGCTTAAATTGTTAAATTTGATTAAGTCGCTAATTGAAACTCCGGTTTTTTGTGAGATTGCATAAAGCGTTTGCCCTTTTTCAACGGTAATTTTGTTGGATTTTTCTTCTTTATTTTTGGTTGGTTCTGAATCTTTTTCGTTAAGATTTTGCTCTTTTAGGTCTTCATTGCTGGTTGATTTAAAATATGCCTTTCTTTCAGAGTTTTGGCTGGCTGAAAAGGTTTTTTTCTGGTAAGTTTTGTTCTTGTTATCAATAATTCTTGCCGGCTGTTGCGTGCAAGAAAAAACAAAAACCACCAGCAACAATGTTAAAATTTTTTGTGAAGATAATTTCACCATCACGGAAAATGATCGTTAATTTGATTGTTTAGAAAGCGCTAGATGCTGGGCTAAACAGCACCATTAAATGAAAATAATAATGTCGATTTTTTCACAAATTACGCCGCAACTAGAATTGTTTTTAGTGGGCTTTTTTGCGCTTATTTTAGGAAGTTTTGTTAGTCTTTTAACTTATCGCATAAATAGCAAGGAGCCAATTATTTGGGCGCGATCAAAATGTGTTAAATGCAACAAAGAGTTGGGTGCGCTTAATTTGATTCCGCTGTTTTCATGGATTTTTCAACTTGGAAAATGCGCTAATTGTAAGGCAAAAATTTCGCCACGCTATCCGTTAATTGAATTAAGCAATTTATTGTCTTTTTTGTTAATTTATTTTGTGGCGGGAAATGTTGTTAATTGGGCGGTTATTTTGCAATTTGCTATCGCCTCAACCTTGCTGGTAATGTGTATTGTTGATTTGGAGCATTATTACATTCCCGATTTTAGCCAATATTTTTTAACAATTTTGGTAACTTTGTTTTTGTTGAATGAAGGTGGCGCTGATCTTGTGATAAAAAATGCGCCAGCAGCTTTCATTTTTCTTGGCTTTGGCTTGGCTTTGTGGCTTTATTTTTATCTGACTACAAAAATCGAGGCCATCGGAATTGATGATTTGAAGTTTTTTTTCATCATTGGTTTGCTTTTAGGTAAGGCCAACTTTCTTTCTTTCATGATGATGAGTGGCGTTTTTGGCGTTATTTTTGGGCTTATTTGGCAAAAATTAACAAAAGAAGATACCTTTCCTTTTGCTCCATCAATTTGCTGTTCAGCTTTAATGGTCTTGGTTCTGGGTAATAAACTCGATCCAGTTGAAATTGTTGGAATGATTCTGTTTTAATTTTTTCTCACCAAGCTTTGTTCTAATCTTTGGCGGGCATTAAATTTTTCTTTGTCGTTGATTCTGCTGTTAGCAAAGGCGAATTTTTGTAAAAAATAGCCGCTTAACTTTAAGCCGTTAGCAAGGTCTTCTTCGCTAAATTCGTCAATTTCTTCCAACAAAAATTGCGGCAATTTTAGTAATTTTTCAGCGTAAGGCAATCCAGCTTCCAGCGAAACTGCGCGGCCAGATTTTGGCGAAACAAAAGCTAAATTTACGCTCGAATTCGTTACAACGCAGCAAGATAAATCAATGCCATAGCCAAGAAAATTCAATATTTCCAATTCCAGCTTGATGTAGTTTGAGATAAATTCTTTTTGCTGATTTGAGTTAGAAATTTTTTCTAAAAAATTTTCTAACTTTAGAAATAATTCTTGATGTTCTTCATGTTCCAAAAGGCAGCTGTCAATAATTGCGAATAAAGAATTGACGCAATCAAGTTTCGCGGTTTCAAAAATTATTTTGGCGCAATAAGAATTTTCTAAATCGCAGCTAAAAAACTGCCCTAAATTATCTTCTGATCTTGCTCGATATTCAAAAGAAATAAGGTTTCCGGCTTGAAATATAGAGCGTGATTTCGCCGATTTTACACTTTTGACAAAGCCGCGATAAATTCCGTGATTTTGTGAAAAAATTTTAATAATCGCCGAATTTTCGCCGTATTTTTTGAGGCTTATAATGATTCCGCGGTCGTTAAATTTCATTTTTTAAAAATTCGAAAGCTGATTTTGTTTCACTAAAAACAATTTTTTGCGCTAATTGATTGCGAAACCAAGTAAGTTGTCTTTTGGCGTAATTGCGAGTTTTTTGACTTGCGATTTCGCACATTTTTTCGTGACTAATTTTGCCGGCCAAGAAATCGCTAATTTCAAAAAATCCAATCGTTTTGCTGATTGAATGGTTATCGTTAATTTCTTGCGAAAGAAGGTTTTTAACCTCTTCCAAGGCGCCATTTTTGAGCATTAAATTAAAGCGTGAATTGCAATTTTGGTAAAGTTTTTCGCGGTCGCAATTTAAGTTTATGTGCAGAAATTCAGCTTCTGGCAAAATTTTTTCGCGTCGATTTTGCCAAAAAGAAAGTGCGCGACCAGTTTGTAAAAAAACTTCATATTCACGAATTAGCCTTTGTTTGTCGATGGCCAAACCTTGCGTGAATTGTTTAAATTTTTCATGACCAAGTTCGTTATAAAGATTTCTCGCCTTGTTTTTGTTTTCTTCCGAAATTTGTGGAATGTTGGAAATTCCTTCAATTAGCGCCGAAATATACATGCCGCTGCCGCCAACGATGGCAATTTTTTTGTGCGGCGAAATTTCCGCGATAGTTTTTTTTACTAATTGAAGCCAAAGCGCTACAGAACAAGATTCATCCCAATTTAAATGCGAATAAAGAAAGTGTGGAATTATTGCTTGTTCAAATGTCGTGGGCTGCGAAGACAGAATTGGAAGGCCTTTGTAGATTTGCAGAGAGTCGGCATTAATTATGGCTAAATCTTTTTTTTGCGCCAATTCAAAAGCTAATGCCGACTTGCCAGATGCGGTTGGGCCAGAAATTACAACGATTCTTTCAGGCATTGATGCAAATTTTTTAAATCGTTTGGCAGTGGAATCTCAAAGGACATTTCTTTGTTGTTACGAGGGTGAGAAAAGCTTATTTTGTATGAGTGAAGAGCTTGGTGCGGAAAATCTTTAACAACTTTTGCGATATTTTCGTTAATTGATTTTGGCGGGTTCTTTTTTGCTGAATTATATAATTTATCGCCAACCAAAGAATGTTTTATTGATTCAAGATGAATGCGAATTTGGTGAGTTCGGCCAGTTTGTAATTTACATTCAACAAGGCTCACAAAGCCGTCGGCAAAAGTTTCTAGCGTTTCATAATTCGTTATCGCTTCGCGCCCACCAGCTTTCACAATAACCATTTTTAGACGATTCACACGCGAGCGCGCAATATTTTTGTTGATTATGCCGCGCGAAGGAGTCGGGGTTCCGTAAATAAAAGCTAGATAGCTGCGTTTTATTTCTCGATCTTTGAGTTTTTGGCTCAGAATTTGGTGGGTAAAATCGTTTTTCGCCACCAGCATCAGGCCGCTAGTGTCTTTATCTAGGCGATGAACTATTCCAGGGCGAAATTCGCCGTTAATTGAAGAAAGTCGATTGGCGTGAGTGAAAAGTAGGGCGTTTACCAAAGTGTTATCTTGATTTCCAGCCCCAGGGTGAACCGTTAATCCGTGCGGCTTATTGACCACTAAAAGGTCGTCATCTTCAAAAATAATTTCGAAAGGAATTTCTTTTGCTGTTAAATGCGAAGCTTTTGGCTCGGGAATTGTAATAATAATTTTTTGTCCAATTTTTGTTTTTGATGATGAGTTTTTGATTGGTTGATTTTGTTGGTCAAAAACCATTTTTTCGTCAATCAGATTTTGAATTTTATTGCGCGTGATTTCTGGTTTTTCGGTTGAAAATTTGAGTGTTAAGAATTTGTCGAGACGCAAATTTTCTTCATTTTCAGTTACAATAAATTCGAATTTTTTCATTTTTAGTTAAGGAATTTTGCCTTTTTGGCCTTGCGAATGTTGGGTTTTGTGGATTTATTGCTGGTATTGAATGTTGATTTCGCGCTCTTCTTCTTTGTGCGCGATGGTTTTAATTGTTATTTCTATGAAATTTTTTGGTAAAAATTTTTCGGCAATTTCTGGCCATTCAATTAAGCAAATTCCGTTTTGCAGAGCGTCAAAGAAACCAATATTTTCAAGTTCTTCCGAAGATTTTAAGCGATAAAGATCAAAGTGAAAAATTTCCCCTTTCTTGCTTTCGTAAGAATAAAGCAAATTAAAGGTTGGGCTTAGAACTTCGGAAGGTTTTTCTTGCAAAGAATTAATAAAATTTTTGGCAAAAAAGCTTTTGCCAGAGCCAAGAGTTCCTTTGAGGCAGTAAATATTTCCAAGCTTTGATTCTGCCGCCATTTGAGCGGCAAAATCTTGCATTTGTGTTTTTGAAGTTATGAAAATTTTATTTTTCATTAGATGGAGTTTGCTCTTTTCCTTTTTGTAATCTCAAGCGTTTCGTGAGATTTTGGTTTTGTTGATGAAGGAGCATTATCGCTTATTGAGTGGAATGCAGCTCTCAACCCTTCTTCGGGCGATGCTTCGTAGGTTGTTGATGTAGAATAAGACCGATTTTGTGAATTGTTTATTTCGGCAACTTCCAGATCTATTTCTTCCAGATCTTCTCTAGAAGATGAGCGCTTTCTTTTTTTGCTCGGAACTTCTAGCAGATCGCTCAAATGGCTAGCATTTGTTGTTTCTTCGCTTGGTGTTGTTGGTGATGGAGTTTCTGTGACGCCATTTATCGGCGTTCCGGGTTGCTCTGGCGCAAGATAGGTTTTAGAGAGTACCTTCTCTAGTTTTGCAACTTCTTCATCACTTGCAGCTTTTTCTGATTTTATTAGATTAAATTTTGTCATCGAAGTTAAATTTTGTTAAAATTGGGACATGGTCAGATGGTTGATTTGCGCAACGAAAGTCGCGATAAATTAACGCTTCTTTTAGGTGATTTGTTAAATTTGGCGTGACCCAAATGTGATCTAAGCGGCGACCCTTATCGGCACCAAGTGGATCTTTAGCGCGATAGCTCCACCAACTATAAAGTTTTTTTGTGCTATTTGTAAAATGGCGGTGGCTATCAGTAAAGTTAAGCGACTGCTGAAGTTTTAGCATTTTTTCTACTTCAATTGGCGTGTGAGAAACAATTTTTAAAAGCTGTTTATGCGACCAAACATCGTTTTCAAGCGGTGCAATATTCATGTCGCCCAAAATGATGATTTTTTTATTTTTTTGTGTTGAAAAGAAATCGCTCATCCAATCGATGAATTTAAGCTTATGATTGAATTTATCATTAATTGTGGCGTCAGGAATATCACCGCCGGCTGGCACATAAAAATTATGAATTTCTACGGCGCCAATCGCAGTTTCAATTATTGTGCTAATATGCCTTTTTTGAACATAGTTTTCGATATCAATTTTTTGCACATTTTTTAGCGGAATTTTCGATAAAATTGCCACTCCATTGTAAGATTTTTCGCCAGAAAATTCGACAAAATTAAAGCCCATATTTTTTACTTCAGCTAGCGGAAAATCTGCATCACAAACTTTTGTTTCTTGTAAGCAAATTATGTCAGGACTGGCTAAGTTGGTTAACTTTTGCAAAAGCGGCAAACGCAGACGCAGAGAATTTATATTCCATGAAATTATTTTCATTTTTGGTTATTCAATTTCATAAGTTATTGAAACCGACATTGAAATTTTTTCTTCTCCAGCGGCAATTTGTGAACTTGTTACTTCGGAAGAGGAATCGGCCATCGCTGCTGCTTTCATCATTGGGCGCGAAGAAAGATTGTAAAGAGGCTCTTCTTGGAAACGGATAATTTTGCCAAGTTTTATGCCAAGATTTTCAGCGGTCAATTGCGCTTCTTCTTTGGCTTTTTTAATTGCCTCTAATTGAGCCTGCATTTTGAATTTTTGTGGATCTTCAACTGTAAAATTTGGGCCAAAAACTTCATTTATTTGTAGCGCGGCAGCTTTGCTTAAAATTTCTCCATTTTTTGCATTATCGCGCAATTTTACTGTAACAGTTTGTGTTGCTTCATAGCCTTCTAAAACCTGCTTTCCTGCTGGGCAAACGCCATTTACACAAGGTTGGGTCAGATAATTATATTTTGGATATGAAGAATAATTTGCGGTTTGAATATCGCTTTTTCTGACGCCACTTTCCTCCAAAAGAGCAAATAATTTATTGGTTTTTTCGGCCATTTTTTGCTGCGCTAAAGATACATCAAGATCAACTTCACGAATTGTAAAATTAAATAATGCAATATCTGGAACTGTTTTTATTTCCGCCGTTCCGCGAAAAGTTAAATTATTTTGATGAGCCGTTTTCGTTTGAATTTTTAATCCTGCGAGCGTTGCAAATCCTTGCGCTATAAGAAAAAAAATTAACGCAATTAAGGCGAGCGCACCAAGTGATCTCAAGATTTCGTCGTTAAGAAATTTTTTCATAAATTGTTATTTTTGGTTATTTGCTTTCAAGTCTTGGAAAAATTGCTTTTGGTTCGTTAATTTTATGCCCATTTTGCAGCATTTGATTCAAGGCAGAAAAATTTCTTGCAGAGGCGTCAATATTGAGTAAATCGAGGATTTTGTTGGCGCAATTTGGTGTGAATGGTTGTAATAAAATTGCAATTATACGAACTGATTCCGCGGCGTTGTAAATGGCGCGATTCATTTCATCAATTTTATTTTCTTTCTTCAAATTCCATGGCGCTAAATCGTTAAATTCGCGATTTGTTTGCGTGGCAAATCCAATAATGGCATTAATTGCTTTGTCGAAAGATAGCGATTTCATCGCTTTAAAATATTCTTCGGCAAAAGTTTCTGCGATAGCTCTTACATGATTATTTTGTTGCGATATTTCGCCGTTACAATTTTTGAAAATCATCGACAAACTGCGTTGCGAAAGGTTTCCAATGTTATTTGCCAATTCAGAATTAATGCGAGAAATAAGATTTAAACGACTATAATCGCCGTCATTGCCGAAAGGCACTTCGCGCATTAAGAAAAATTTAAAATAATCGCTGGCCGTTTCGTGATCTAGGCCAAAGTTTTTGATCCATTCTAACTCAGTAATTGGATCAATAACATTTCCAACGGATTTTGAAATTTTTTGTCCTTCGTTCGTCCACCATCCATGTGCGTAAATTGAATGCGGAATATTTAAATTTGCAGCCATTAAAAAGGCTGGCCAATAAACAGCATGAAAGCGTACAATGTCTTTTCCCACAATATGCAAAGGCGATTCGCTTGTGTTAAGCCAGAAATTTTGATAAAGATCAGAATCTTCATTTGGGAAGCCGAGTGCGGAAAGGTAATTAGTTAAAGCATCAAGCCAAACATACATTACATGACCTTCGCTTTGCGGCACTTTTACACCCCAAGAAAACGAGGTGCGCGAAATTGATAAATCTTTTAATCCGCCTTTAACGAAAGATAGAATTTCATTAAAGCGTGATTGTGGCAATATAAAGTCAGGAGCGGCCTCATAAAGCGCAAGAAGCTTGTCTTGAAAGGCCGAAAGGCGAAAAAAATAACTTTCTTCTTTGTGCCATAAAACTTCTGCGCCAGTTGGGGCTTTGCCATCAATCAATTCTTCTTCTGCGTAAAAAGCCTCATCGCGAACTGCGTACCAACCTTCGTAAGTGCCTTTGTAAATATGGCCGTTTTTTTCAAGAATTTCCCAAAATTTTTGGGCAGCAATTTTGTGTCGATCTTGTGTGGTGCGAATAAAATCATCATTTGAAAGGCCAAGAGTTTTTGTTAATTCACGAAATTTTAGCGAAACTTCATCGCAAAATTCTTGTGGATTTTTGCCGCGCAAATGTGCTGATTTTTCAACTTTTTGGCCGTGTTCGTCGGTTCCGGTTAAAAAATAAACTTGTTGATTTTCTAGTCTTTTGAACCTTGCGATAGTGTCGCAAGCGATTGAGGTGTAAGCGTGGCCAATATGAGGAACATCATTCACATAATAAATTGGTGAAGTGACATAAAAGTTTTTTTTCACAGATGGCATGATTGATTTTTAATTTTGAGGATTGGACTATGAACCACTTAATTTCCGGTCATTCTCATTTGCAGCGGTCAACATTTCAACAGAGAAATTTTATCATATTTCAGTTTCCCGCGCCTTTCAAATCTTCTTTGTAAGCACCAAATTTCTTCGAATTTATAATTAAAATGTCCTTTACACAAAAACTAGACGGCATCGTTGCCAAATTTCAAGAACTTGAAAAAAAATTGCTCGACCCATCTTCTTTGGGGCAAAATTTTGCCAAAGTTTCAAAAGAACATTCTGATGCAGCGCCAATTGTGGCGATAATTTTTGAGTATCAAAAAGCGCAAAGAGAAATCGCTGAAATTGCCGAAATGTTGCCTTTAACGGAAGATAAAGAAATGCGCGACATGATGGAATCTGAAGCCTTTGATTTGAATAAAAAAATTCCCGATCTTGAGCATCAAATTAAAATTGCCTTGTTGCCAAAAGATGCCGCTGATGAGAAAAATGCGATTCTGGAAGTTAGAGCAGGAACGGGCGGAGAGGAAGCGGCTCTTTTTGCTTACAAGCTTTTTGCGATGTATCAAAAATATGCCGAAAAGCGCAAATGGAAGTTCGAAATTTTGTCAATTTCTGACACTGGCTTAGGTGGTTATAAAGACGCGTCTGCTTCAATTTCTGGGCGCGGAGTTTTTGCGCGCTTGAAATTTGAATCTGGAGTTCATCGCGTGCAACGCGTTCCAGAAACTGAAAATCAAGGGCGAGTTCATACTTCTGCGGCAACTGTTGCTGTTTTGCCAGAGGCAGAAGATGTTGATATAAAAATTGAAGAAAAAGATTTAAGAATTGATGTTTTTCGTTCTTCTGGACCAGGTGGGCAATCTGTTAATACGACCGATTCAGCAGTTCGGATTACGCATATTCCAACTGGCGTTGTGGTTTCAATGCAAGATGAGAAGTCGCAAATTAAAAATCGTGAAAAAGCAATGAAGGTTTTGCGTTCTAGGCTTTACGAAGCTGAGCGCGAAAGAATTGACAAAGAGCGAGCTGCTAACAGAAAAGATCAAGTTGGAAGTGGCGATAGATCTGAGCGCATTAGAACTTACAACTTTCCGCAAAGCCGCGTAACTGACCACAGAATTAATCTTACTAGCTACAGAATTGACGATATTATGATTGGCGAGCTTGATGAATTTATTGAGGCTTTAATTGCTGATGATCAGGCGCGGAAGTTGTCGGATAATGATTAGGGCTGTGCGCTACAAATTAAAATTTTTTAAAATTGATTTGTAGCGAGCTTAATTAGAAAGCGATTAGAAGATCGCCCTCTTCGGTTTTGCTATTAAAAAAATATTCGTAATTTTCTTTTTCAAAGGGCGATTCAGAAACTATCAAAATATCAGCCAAAACCTGACCCTTAATGTAATCGTTAAAATTTTTAGCAACTTCAATTAAGCGCGAATTTTTGGAGAATAATTTTAGCGAAATATGGCTGGAGACATCTAAATCAGCGTCTTTACGACTTTGTTGAATGGCGCGAACAATATCACGAGCGATTCCCTCATCTTCCAATTCTTTAGTAACTTCTATATCAAGCTGAACCAAGTAATCATTGCTTGGAAGTGCCATAATGGCGAATTTTTTTTCGTCATTATTTTTTGTTGTCAGCTTTATTTCAAATTCGTCATCAAGTAGTTTTACGCCAGCAATTTCAATTTCACGATCAGAAATTTTTTGCCATTTTCCTTCTTTCGAGGCGGCGGTTATTTCTTTGATTTTTGCGCCATATTTTGCGCCAATTTTTTTGAAATTTATTTGTAATTTTAGTTCGGCCAATTCCTCGATTTCTTCTTTTGTGTGAAGATTTTTTACATTCACCTCTTCGGCGATAATTTCTTTAAATCGATTGACGCGAGACGAATTTTTGCCGATTAAAGTTAGTGATTTTAGAGGCAGTCTTACGCGTAAATTTTTATGATCGCGAATTGAAAGGGCGGTTGAACAAATGCTGCGAACCAAATCCATGTCCGCAACAAGTTCTTCTGCTGAATTTAAAAAAGAAGTGTCGGGAAAGTTTTGTAAATGGACGGAAATTTTTTGGTTAGTCATATTATTCTAAATGCCCAATAATGAAGGCTTCTTCGCCAGATTTTTCTAAAATTGATTTTACTTCGTCAGCATCATTTTTGGCGACAACCAAAACCATGCCAATTCCGCAATTGAAAGTCCGATGCATTTCTTCCTCGGTGATTTTTCCTAATTTTTGCAAATAGTTAAAAATTTCGGGACGATCCCAAGAGTGATAATTTATTTTTGGAGTTACGCTTTTAGATAAAACACGAGGTAAATTTTCAGTTAGACCGCCGCCAGTTATGTGCGACATTGCTTTTATTTTTCCAGTTTTGACGGCCTCAAGACAAGATTTTACATAAATTTTTGTAGGTTCGAGTAAGGTTTCGCCAACTGTTTTGTTATCAGAAAATTTATCAGAAAATTTTACTGAATTTTGGGAAAGAATGAAACGCGCCAAAGAATATCCGTTAGAATGAACGCCACTTGATTTTAAGCCAATTAATACATCACCAGCGACAGTTTCTCTTGGTAAAATTTGATCGCGCTCAACAGCGCCAACGGCGAATCCAGCTAAGTCATAATCGCCGTGTGAATACATTCCGGGCATTTCGGCAGTTTCTCCGCCAATTAATGCGCAACCGGCTTTTTTACAGCCTTCGGCAATTCCTTTTATAACATCTGAAGCGACCTCAACATCAAGTTTTGAACAGGCAAAGTAATCTAAAAAAAACAGCGGCTCAGCTCCTTGAACAACGAGGTCGTTAACCGACATGGCAACTAAATCAATTCCGATTGTGTCATGTTTTCCTACCTCAATGGCAACTTTTAATTTGGTGCCAACTCCGTCAGTTGATGAAACGAGAACTGGATCGCGGAAGTTGCATTTTTTGAGATCAAAAAGAGCGCCAAATCCTCCCAAATCGGAATCTGCACCTAGTCTTTTTGTGGCTTTGGCAAAAGGTTTAATTCGATTCACGAGTTCATTTCCTGCGTCAATATCAACGCCGGCCTGTTTATAGTTTAGGGACATTTTTCTTGCGATTTAATAAAGGGAAGGGGAAGCTTTTGCAGCGCGCCTGCAAGCCCTCTAAATATTTCAGCTCAAATTAGATATGTCGAGAATTTTTTTGGTTTCCCTTTGTTTTTTCTCTTTGTTTTTTTGCGTCAATTCACAAGCTGAAAATGGTAATATTTACTTTATTGAAGATGTTGCTGTTAGCGTTTCTGCGAAATCGCCAAGCGAATCAAGAAATAAGGCTGTTGCAACAGCAAGAAGAGACGCTTTTTTGATTTTACTAACAAGGTTAGAAAAAAATATTTCTCTCGCCAATGTGGTTAGTAATGACGAGATTTCTGAGATGGTTATGTCGGAGCAAATTGATGGCGAAAAAATTGCTGGAAATGCCTATTTTGCAACTTTCAACATTCTATTTGCGAAAGATTTTGTTGATCACATTTTGGCGAAAAAAAATCCTGCCAATGTTGTGCCAAAAAACATTCCAAATAGTTTAGTTATACCAGTGAAAAAATCTTCCAGTGACGATGGTCTTGGTGGCGAAAATATTTTGTGGGAAGAGGGTAATGATTGGAAAATGGCGGTTGTAAAATATGCTGATGCAAAAAGAGGTGTTTTGGAATCGAAGCTTATCATTCCAGATGCTGATATTGAGAATTTGAGCGTTTTAGGAAAAGACAATATTTCTTCGTTAAATTTTTCTGGCTTTGCGCCAATGCTAGAGCGTTATAACGCCAATAAAATCCATATTTTATTTTTCTCACAAAATCAACTCGATGGTAAAATTATTGTTGAAATTGCCTCTTTGAATAGAGCGCAAAAAAAGCAGTCAAAGTTAAGTTTTATTAATTCTGATGGCATGGCGCAAAATGTGATTATGGATAAAATTGCGGCGCGAGTTGTTGACTACATTGCCTCTTTGCAGAAATCGGAAGTCCAGCCCGAGGCTTTATTTGTAAAACTTCAGGTCAATTTCGATAATTTGGAAAAGTGGCTTAATTTGAAAAGCAAGATTGAAAATAGTGGACTCGCTTCTGAAGTGTTTATTGAATCTTTAGCCAAAGATCACGCGAATATTTTGCTAAAACATCCCAATTCAGCAATTAATTTGAGTGAATCCCTTGGTAAAATTGGCCTGAATTGCCAACAAAAAGCCGAAAACTTTTTTATCATTTTTTAATTTATGACCGCCAAAGATAAAATTTTTGCAACTTTGCTTTGCCTCGGAGCTGTTTTAGCTTTTTTTTATGCGATTAGCTCCGTTCTTGCCCCTTTCGTTATTTCTATCGCTATTTCTTATTTTTTAAATCCTTTAGTTGGCCACTTAAATCGTCATTTTGATATTTCGCGCACTTCGGCCACTTCACTTATTTTAGGCTTATTTTTTGCTATAATTTTTGCAACTGTGGCCATTTTGCTTCCAATAATTTATATTCAGCTTTCGGCACTAATAGATTCTTTGCCGCATTATTTCGACATTGTTTCGCGCAATATTTATCCAAAATTATCTTTGTTTCTAAGTAGTTTTAGTGATTCGCAAGGTGAAAAAAGCGCATTAATAAATCATGAAAAAATACTACAAGGAGTTGTGCCATTTCTTGATGGACTGCTTTCAAATGCTGTAAATTCATCAGCTTCTGCGCTTAATTTTTTATCCTTTATTTTCATTATTCCAATTTTGGTTTTTTATTTACTGAAAGATTGGGAATTAATTTTGGAAAGAATTGGCGATTATATTCCACGCAAATTTTTTCCAATTTTAAAATCTATCGCCATTGATATTGATAAAAGCTTGATGGGATTTGTTCGCGGGCAGTTTAATGTATGCATTGTTCTTGGGTTAATTTATGCAATTTTGTTAACTTTGTCGGGCTTGAATTTTGGCTTTCTGATTGGCTTGTTTACCGGATTATTTTCATTTGTTCCTTATTTAGGGATGCTGTGCGGCGTGGTTTTGGCTGTAATTTTAGCTTTATTTCAGTGGGGATTAGATTGGGAAACTGTTGGCTTGATCGCGGCAATTTTTGCTTTTGGCCAAATTATTGAGTCTAATTTTCTTACTCCGAAGTTGATTGGCTCTAAAATTGGGCTTCATCCAGCTTGGTTGATATTTGGTTTATTTTCTTGCGGCGCTCTTTTTGGGTTTATAGGAATTTTGATTGCCGTTCCTTTTACTGCTTCAATTGGTGTTATTGCGAAACATTTATCTTATGAATATATTAAAAAATTTGTTTAATTGTGCAGAAAAAAATTGATCTGAGTGACTTTATTTTTGATGAAGTGAAAATAAAGCATGATGCCAAAATTGACCCCAATGCGAAGTTAAAAAATTTCTCCAATATTCGAATTTCTTTAATTGATGAAAAATTAAAGGGTGAAATTTCTGGTTTGATTCAAAATATTCGAAAAAATCTTTCTAGTCTTAGTGCTTTGAGTGCTGATAATTCAAGGTTGGGGCGATAAATTAATTCAAAATCCAAATTTTACGATTTTATTTCAAATTTTGCGTCAGCTTGTTTTTTCAAAATCTCTAAAACTGCGGGCAAAATATTTTTCAGCTTTTCATCTAATTGCCACGGAGCGTTGAAAATAAACATTCCACATGCAGACATTTTGCTTTCTTCTTTTTTTGAGCCGATATCGAAAGTAATTTGCATTTTTTTATCAAATTTTAACTCGAACATTTTGCGATAAAATTGCTCCAAAATTTTTGTATCGCTTTTGATTATTGGGTGCCAAACCAAATAAATTCCGTGAGCGAATCTTTTTTGAGCCTCTTGCAGAGCTAAAATTATTTTTTCGTAATCAATCGAAATTGCACTTTGATCCTTTTCAAAAGCTGGGTCGATAATAACAACGGCGCGCTTTTCAGTTGGGGGAAGTTTTGATTTTAAAAGTTGAAAGCCGTCAGAATTTAAAAGTGAAAATTTGGGATTTCCGGCAAAGTTACGACGCAATTTTGCATAATCATCGCGATTTAATTCGGCAAAAATGGCACGATCTTCGCGACGCAAATAATCGGCAATAATAAAGGGCGAGCCGGCGTAGAATTTCAGTTTATGTGGTAATTCTGAAATTTCGCAGCGATTGAGTTTGGCTAAAATTTTTAAATATCTTGCGGGCAGAATTTTGGTAAAATTCTCATCTTGTAAAATTTTTTTTATCGCCTCTTCTGCCTCATTGGTTTTTAAAGATTTTTCGTCTTGCAGGTCGTATTTGCCAAGTCCGGCATGGGTATCTAGGGCAAAAAATGGCGCCGGTTTTTCATGCATTTTGTCCAAAGATAGGCACAAAATTATGTGCTTAAAAATATCGGCAAAATTTCCAGCGTGGTAAATGTGGTGGTAATTCATTTTATTTAGAGATGTTGATTTGGAGCTGATGCATTGTTTGTTGGTTGACCTGCAATATCGTTCTTTTTGTTATTTTGTGCCATAATTTATCCAAAAAATATTCCGGTTATTATATAGTTTAAAAGTAAGATCATGATTGAAGAAGATACAACTGCATTGGTTGTGGCAATTCCAACTCCTTCAGCTCCACCTTTTGAATTATAGCCAAAATAGCAGCCCATAATTGCGATAACGAAGCCAAAAAAAGCCGCCTTTACTAAGCCGGAAACAACATCAATTGCTTCAAGAAATTTAAAGCTATTTGCTAAATAAGGCCCAGCAGAAAATCCTAAAACATGAACGCTGACTAAATATCCCCCCATCACACCAATAATGTCGGCAATCAAAACTAAAAGTGGCATAGTTAAAATGGCGGCAATAACGCGTGGAGCGATTAAATATTTAAAAGGATTGGTTGAAAGAGTGCGCAAAGCGTCAATTTGTTCGGTAACTTTCATGGTGCCAATTGCTGCTGCCATTGAAGCGCCAACGCGACCAGCGACCATTAATCCAGCTAAAACTGGACCAAGTTCACGCGTGATTGATAAAACCACAACTGTGGCAATCGTGCTTTCAGCATTAAAACGCGAAAAGCCGGAATAGCTTTGGAGGGCTAAAACGGCTCCAGAAAAAATTGCCGTTAAACCAACAACTGGAAGTGAGAAATAGCCAATTCGTAAAAATTGTTGTAAAATTAGGCGCGGATAAAATGGTGGGGAAAAGCAATGTTTTACAGCTTCGGCGGTGAATATTGCCATATTGCCAAGTTTGGCCAGATTAATTAAAGTGTAATGGCCAATTTTTTGAATTAATCGAAGGATTTTTTTAGTCGCCTTAATTTTCATGTTGAAATTTTTGTTTTACTCAAGATTCTGTGCAAAATTAAAGTCTTTTCGATGCCCAATTTGCGTAGATGCAGAGCATAAAAATCAATTCTAAATTAAGCAAAATTTTAATCATATTGCTGCTAACATTTTTTGTTATCGGCAAAACCGCTGTGCTTATTCACGGAATTTGGCACAATTCGGTTAATTTAACAAATATAGCCAGCGAATCACAAGAATGCTCAATTTGCGAATTTGCGAATTTACAAAATCAGATTTCTTTTACTCCAAACTTCGCTGCAGTCTTTTCAGCTTTCCTGTTGCTGATTTTGGCGCGCTATTTTCCTAGTTTTAAACTTTCTTACTTTCTCTCCTCCAAGTCTTCTCGCGCCCCGCCGATAGTTTTTTAAATCATTTTTGACGAGTTTTTGCCGCCGTTTTGGTCTCGCCATTTTGTGGCAAATTTGCTCGTGAATTTAAAAATTTAAGAAACCTCCGCTCATGAAAAAAATTTCACTTTTATTTGCTGCTTCTCTTTCTTTTTTGGCGCCAAAAGCGTTTTCGGCTGATGTTCTGAAATATGAAGTAAGCGCCTCAAAACTCGATAAATCACGCAATAATCTTTCGCCAAAAACTGGCGCCAGCTCTTTTTCTTTTAATCAAGATGATATTAGCAATTTGCCGCAAGGCCAAGCAACTCCGCTAAATCAGGTTTTGCAGCGCGCACCAAGTGTTGTGGTTAATTCACAAAATCAACTCCATGTGCGCGGCGATCACGCCAATTTACAATATCGCATTAATGGCGTGATGTTGCCAGAAGGTGTGAATGGTTTTGGTCAAGCGCTTGACACGCATTTTGCTGATTCAATTGATTTTTTGACAGGTGCAATGCCAGCGCAATATGGCTTAAGAACTGCCGGCGTGGTTGATATAAAAACTAAATCGGGGCATTTTGCGCAAAAAAATCGTTCTGAAATTACTATCGGTGGTAATAATACTTTTGGCGCAAACCAGCAAATTGGAGGCAATTCGGGCAATTTGAATTATTATTTAAGTACAACTTATTTGCAGAACTCGCGTGGAATTGAGGCAACAACAAGCGCAAGAAATTCAAGCCACAACGATACCAGTCAAGATAATGTTTTTGGCTATTTTTCTTATATGCTTGAGCCAACGAAGCGGCTAAGTTTTATCGTTTCAAATGCAACAAATCGCTTTGAAATTCCAAACACAGCAAATCAGGAAAAGTCTTACGAACTTAGTGGCGCAACTGCTGATGCCGATTATATTGACCAAAGGCAAAAAGACTCTAATCGTTTTGCTATTGCGGCTTTGCAAGGTATTTCAGAAAGCGATGTTGATTACCAAATTTCGCTTTTTTCGCGTTACAGTGATTTAAAATTCACGCCTGATTATCAGAGTGATTTGGTTTATAATGGAATTTCATCAAGCCTTAATCGCAGCAGTTTTGCTAATGGTTTGCAGGGTGATTTTTCTTACGAGTTAAATGAGAAAAATACTTTGCGCGCCGGTTTTTATGCCAATAATGATTCGGTAAAAAGTCGTAGTGATAATTGGGTTTTTACTGGAACGGGGCATGGCGAATCATTCGTGCAGGATTCTTCAAATGAGCCAATTGCGGTAAATGAAAAAGGTGCAAAAAATTCACAATTTTATTCCGTTTATTTACAAAATGAATGGAAGGCCTTGGCCAAGTTAACTTTGAATTATGGTGCGCGTTTTGATATTTCGAGCGCCTATGTTAATGAAAGTCAATTTAGTCCAAGATTTGGCGCGGTTTATGAGTTATCGCAAAAAACCAAAATTCATGCTGGATATGCGCGTTATTTCACTCCGCCGCCAGTTTCTTCAATTTCACAAACCACAATTAGCAATTTTGATGGCACGAGTAACGAGGCCGAAGTTGCTTTGAATGATAAAGTAAGAGCTGAGCGCAGTCATTATTTTGATTTGGGAATTTCACATAAAGCAACGCCGCATCTAACTTTGTCTTTGGAAGGTTATTATCGACAAGTGAAGAATTTGCTTGATGAGCATCAATTCGGAAATTCATTGCTTTATGTGCCTTTCAATTACGAGAATGGTAAGGTTTACGGCGCTGAATTGAAGGTTGATTATCAAAAAGATAATTTTGCTTCTTATTTGAATTTTGCCACTCAGCGCGCCTTTGCCAAAAATATAATTTCTGGGCAATATGTGGTTCATGAAGAGGAGTATGATTATATTAAAAATCATAATGTGCGCCTTGATCACGCGCAAAATTATACCGCTTCGATTGGCGCTTCTTATGTTCTTAAGGGCGTAAAATTAGCGGCTGATGCGCTTTATGGCTCAGGTTTAAGCACTGGTGAAAATAATAAGCATACAATGCCAAGTTATTGGCAAATTAATGGCAGCATTTCGCGTGATTTCATTTTGCCGATGATTGGAAAATCAAATTTGCGCTTATCGGCGATAAATTTATTTGATGAAATTTATCAATATTCTGACGGTTCTGGAATTGGCGTTTCAGCTTCGCAATATGCGCCGCGACGCACTTTTTACTTAATTGCTTCTAAGTCATTTTAATATTTTGCACAATTCTCAAGAGAAATATATCGCCATTTTCGCTTCAGTTGCGCTGCATTTTGTAGCTTTGTTTTTATTGTTTTTTTCTTCCAAAAAATTGCAGCCAAATAATTCTGAAAATTATTCTTTGGCGCAAATATCCTTTGTTTTGGAGCCTCAATTAAGCGACTCAGAAATTGAATCTGGTCAAAATTTTTGGGATAAAAAAAAGAAAAATATTGCAACATCGCAAGCTAAAGATTCAGTTTCTGAGTTTAGCAATTCAGATTCGGCGCGCAATTTTGAGGCGAAAATTATTCACAATCCTTTGCCTAAAATTCCTGACGAGCTTCGTTATGAAGCTTTTCAAAGTGAGGCTTTAGCGCGGTTTTATATTGCAGCTTCTGGCGAAGTTATGAATGTTGAGCTTGTTCAGCCTTGTGCCAATCCAAAGTTGAATTATTTGCTTTTGAAAACTTTGCGGCAGTGGAAATTTTCGTCGCAAAGTGCGGATTCAAAACAGGAAATAAAAATTAAATTTAAAGTTGAATGAGGAAGTTTTTTTGTTGTTTTGGTATTTTTTTGCTTTTGTCAGCGAAAGCTTGGTCAAGGGTTACAGTTTTTGCTTGCGAGTCGGAATGGCAAGCTGTGGCGCGAGAAATTGCAAAAGATAAAATTGATTTAACTTTGGGAATTGCGCCAACGCAAAATCCTCAAAAAGTAGAAATTAAATATTTAATAAAAAGAGCTGGAAAGGCGCGAATGTTTTTTTGCACAGGCGGCGGCTTGGAAGAGAAATGGCTGATGGATTTGGCAAGCGACAGCAGAAATATTAAAATTATTGCCGATCCCAAGAAGAATATTTTATTTGCTTACGATGTTGTTAATGCTGGAAATCTTGATAATAAATTGGGGTCAAGAGTGCATTTGAATCCGCATAATATTAGCAAAATTGCCGCAGAATTTACGCTAAGAATTAAGGAGCTTGATCCAATCAATGCCATTTTTTATCAAAATTCTTACGAAAATTTTACAAAAAAATGGCAAAAGAAAATTATTGAATGGGAAGCAAAATCCAAATCTTTGAAGGGCATGACTTTTATTGCTCAAGATGACTCTTGGAAATATTTGGAAGATTGGCTGCAAATAAAAATTTTAACTTTCAGTGAGTTTGAAAAAAAATCGCAATCAAAAGCGATTAATTTGTATAATTTTGCTCGAAAGCTTGAAAATGTTGATGCGGAAGCAATTATCTTTGCTTCATTTGAGAATAAAAAAGATTTGCTTTGGTTGCGAGATAAGTTGCGCAAAAGGATGATTTTATTGCCGTTTACGGTTAATGGTTCTGCTAATAGTCAAGATTTGGTGAAAATGTTTGATGCTACAGTTAATCGTTTATTGACCGATTGCTCTAGCGGAGTTTGTGAAAGCTTAGCCCCGGCTGCGAAAATGACCGTTAAATTTAAGTGATTTTAGCGAGAAAATCAGAAGAGCTAGGCAGTAAATAAAATTCCATTCGGCCATGGAAAGTTTGAGGAAAATAAATTGCGCTTCGTCACATCTTATGGCTTTTGTTTTTGCTAAAGCCTGAGCCAAATCTTCCAAATTATTTATTTCATCAAGATTTGGTTGCGAAGAGCAAGTTGAAGGGCCGGCAAAGATTTTATGCTCAACGCCTGAGTGATAAAGAGCGAGGGCTGAATTCAAAAAAAGTAAAATTGAGCAAATTAAAATAAGATATTTTTTGTGTTTTTTGAGTTTGGAAAAAGCCAGCCCAAATAGGCAAATAGTAATTATAGCAAAAAATGCCTTGCGCTGATGAAGGCATAAAACGCAAGGCTGATAGTTAAAAAAATATTGCGAAATATAGGCAAAAATAAGAGCCGAAAGAGATGAAATCGCAAGAATTTGTAGCGGATTTTTTTGTGCAAGAAGCCAAATCTCAGTGAATTTGTTACGCATTTTGCTTTAAAAGTTTTTTAGCCAAATCTTTTCTCAATTCTACTGCCGGCTGATCGAATGGGTTAATTTGCTTGGCATAAGATATTAAAATAGTTTCTAGAAACATTTGCATCATCAGAGCGCCAAGAACTTCTTCATCAAAATTTTCAATTTCAAAAATACGAATTGGTAATTTTTTCTTCCGCAAAACTTCAATTGTGGTGTTTTGTTCAATTTTCACAATTTCGCTTAAATTTTTCCCACCAAATAAAGTTGGGCAATTTGGTAAATCTTTTATGGCGAAATCTTGGTTGGCTTTATTTCTTAAAATGAAGGTGAAGAATTTATTTTGAGGGCCTTCTAAATAAAGTTGCAATTGACTATGTTGATCGACTGTCCCCATTGAGTTTATGGGCGTTGAGCCAAAGCCATTTTTGCCCAAAGATTCTGCCCAAAGTTGACGATACCAATCGGTAAAATTTTTTAGAGAGTCAATGTAAGGCATGATGACATTGTCGCCAAAGCCTTTTTGAAAGAGACTTAATTGTGTGGCGCAAGATTCGATAACCATATTTTCTTTGGCCAAAAATTCGGCGATAATTTTTTTCGCTCCTGCGCGAATTTTTTTGGCGTTAACGCCCGCAATTATTGCTGGCAACATGCCGACGATTGAAAAGCAAGAATAGCGTCCACCAATTTCGCTTGGATGATTGGCAATTTCGGCGTTAATTTTTTTGGCAATTTTTGCTAAAGAATTTTCCAGAGATTGGGTTATGAAAAGGAATTGTTGAGAAAAATTTTTAATCTTTTTTTTCTGCAGAATTTCGATTAAAATGAGGGTTTGGCAAATGGTTTCAATGGTTTCACCTGATTTGCTGATGACGATAAAAAAAGATTTTTTGAGATCATTTTTATCTAAAAAAGATCGAACCGTTTCTGGGTCAATTGATTCTAAGAATTCAATTTTATTATTATTTTTTAAGGCAGCGATTGTTTTTCCGCCTAGGCTTGAGCCGCCAACTCCAAGAATTAAAACTTTTTCGTAAGGAGCGGTTTTTTGCGCAAGCATTTCAAATTCTTCGAGGTCTTTTTTTTCAAAAATAATATCGATTGCTTTAAGTTTTCGATTCGAAATTTCTTCGCGTAATTTTTGTGCGGCGGAATTTAAAGTTACTGAATTTTTGGCTACAGAAACATTTTTAAAATGCTGTGAATATAGTGTTTTGGCCATTTCGAGGGGGTTAGCTTTTGCAGCTTTAGTGAAGCCGAAAGATGAAGAATTGGGATATTTATCTAAAGATGCGCATTGAATGGAGGCCGGGGTCGGAATCGAACCGACGCATAAAAGCTTTGCAGGCTCTTGCATTACCACTTTGCTACCCAGCCAAAAGAGCGCGGCAATTTAGGAATTAAATTTAAAGATTACAAGCGGCGATAATCGCCAAAATTGCGATAAATTTGCCTCAATTATTTTTTGATCCGGTCTTACTTTTTTCTTTTTGTGATGTTTGGCGAGCGAAGATAAATTGGTTCAAAATTTTGCTGAGCTGATGTTGCGTCTTTGATTTTATATGCGGCCAAAGTGGCGATTAAATCGGCGCGAATTTCATCTTTTTGAGGGGATATTTCGAAGTTTTTATTTTGCGTAATTTGCGCTACAAATTCCTTACCGGAGCCACAAAGAAGAAATTTATTTCTTGGTAATAAATTAATTAAATCTTCTTTTGTGGTTAATTTTGGCGGCGCTTCGTTGATAGAATAAAAAAATTCGTCAGGATTCGCTTGGATAATAGCAAAAATTTCGCCGCAATAATTTCGATATTGATGTGCGATAATTTCGCACGAGTTAAGTAAAATTAGTGGAATATTGGTGGCAATTCTAATTGTTCTGGCGCAAGAGAGTGCAATTCTGGTTCCGGTGAAGCTTGCTGGGCCATTGCTTGTGGCGATTAGATCTAGATCAAAATAGTCTAAATTATTTTGTCGTAAAGTTTTCTCAATTTCGCTTACTAAAATTTCAGATTGTTGTGAATTTTCGGTGGAAATATTGAGTGAGGTAATTTTGCCATTTACCATTAAAGCGGTTGAAACTCCGTTGGACAAGGTTTCAAAAGCTAATATTTTCATTTTATTTGGGCGCTGAGGAAGTTAATTCAAAACTAAATTTTCACTAGGTATGTCGAGTGAAAATGACGGAATTGTTACTTCAAAAATTTCACCATTTTCTCGTCTCATTTTATATTTTCCCGCCATGATTCCTGAAGGGCGTTTCAAATGAACAACGCTGCTATAATTGTAAAATTTATTTGCGGCTATGGTTGGCTGTTCGCCGATAACACCATCGCCTTTTATTTCTTGAATAGAGCCGGTTTCGTCAATAATGCGCCAAAAGCGACTAATCAATTTTATTGCTTCAGAGCTGTTATTTTCGATTCTAACTTGATAAGACCAAACAAAAAGATCTTCCGATAAAATTGATTTATTGTTAATGAATTCTGGCCAAACCGTAACTCTTATTTCGTCAGTAGTTGCACTATATGGCTTAATTAGTGAACTTGAAGAGTCAGTTAAAAATTCTTCCGCAAATTTATTCATTATATTTGTTTTTGAATTAATTCATTCGATCAGTCATATCAACAACTCTGACCAGTTCTTTTAAGTCAATTATTCCGGCGATAACTTTTTCAAGCCCGTCTTCAACCATTGGCACGAAGCCATTTTCTAAAGCGTAATTTAAAAGCTCTTTTCGGCTAGCTTCATTAACTATTAATTCGTCAAGTTCGCGATCAAAAGGTAATATTTCGCTAATTACGATCCTTCCTTTGTAGCCGCCACGACATTTTTCGCAGCCGACCGCTTTGAAGATTTTTTCAACTTTTGCGTATTTTGAACCAAGAAGCCTTCTTTCTAAAGGCGATGGTTCGTGTTCTTTTTTGCAATGCGGACAAAGTTTTCTTGCCAATCTTTGCGCTACAACACAAATCATTGAGCCGGCCATTAGGTAATTTGGAACGCCAATATTCATTAAACGAGGAATTGCACTTAGGGCGTCGTTAGTGTGAAGAGAGGTGTAAACTTGGTGTCCAGTCATTGCAGCTTGAATTGCGGTAATCGCTGTGTCTTTATCGCGAATCTCACCAACTAAAATCACATCTGGATCTTGACGCAATAAAGCTTTAATTCCGGAAGAGAAATCCATACCAACATCGGTGCGAATGTTAGACTGACGAATTAGCGGAATGCGATATTCCACTGGGTCTTCGAGAGTCATGATATTTTTATCAATCGAATTGATGTAATTCAGAATTGTGTAAAGAGTTGTGGTTTTGCCCGATCCGGTTGGTCCGGTTAAGATTACAACACCTTCGGGGCGCTGAACTAATTTTTTAATTAAATTAATGCTTTTTTCGGAGAAGCCTAATTTGTCGATTGAGATGATGGATTGCTTCTCGTCCAAAATACGCATCACAATATTTTCTGAGTGAATTGTTGGTTGCGTTGAAACACGAAAATCGATTTTTCGACCCAATATTTCAGAGTCTATGCGTCCATCTTGCGGCTTTCTTGTTTCGGCAATATTCATGCCTGACATAATTTTGATGCGCACTGAAATGGCTGGCCAATAATCTTTGTGAATTGAGCGAATTTGCACCATTTTGCCGTCGATTCGATAGCGAATACGCAAAAATGAATTTTCAGGCTCGAAGTGCAAATCGGAAGCGCCGCGATGCACGGCATCATTTAAAATTGCATCAACCAAGCGCACCATTGGACTTTTATAGTCTCCGCGCAATTGCGTTTCGTCACTAATTTTATTCGCTCCAATTCCCTCGATTTCTTTTAAAATTCCTTCGATCGACATTTCATAGTCGTAATATTGATCGATGGCGCTTAGAATATCAACTTCCGGAACATAAACTGGAAGTATGCGAAAATTAGGTGGAAAATAGCGACGGATTTGGTCGATGGTTACAATGTCAAAAACATCCGACATTGCTATTGTTATTGAATTTGAGGTGTAAGAGACGGGTATTAATTTGTTGTGAATGGCAAATTCTTTGGGAACTTTTTTAACAAGTTTTGCATCAATTATTGCGGTTTTTATGTCGAACTTTTTGATTCCCGTGGATTCGTTTAAAATTTCACCTAAGGCGCCTTCGGAAATAAAGCCTAATTCTACTAAAATTGCGCCTATTGTTTTGGAGTCTTTAAGGTGCGACTGTTCTTTTAAGGCAATGGCTAGTTGATCTTCCGAAATAACCTTTTTTTCAATTAGGCGCGCGCCGATATCTGAACCTGCAATTGTGGCAACCATTATTAATGAGGATTAATTTTCTTGATAAGGAATTTGGAGGTTAAAATAATGTTTTTGATTACAAGTTTGTCAAGAAACCAAAATCCAAATAATTGGTATTTTTCATTTAAAAAAACCGCTCAAAATCTCTCGCAAAACTCAGTCTTTCCTTCGAATTATAGTTAAATTTTTTCATTTATGTCAGTTATTGTTCGATTTGCTCCTTCGCCAACCGGCTATCTTCATATTGGTGGAGCTCGTACCGCTTTGTTTAATTATCTTTTTGCGCGCCATCACGAGGGTAAATTTTTGCTGCGAATTGAGGATACTGACAAAGAAAGATCAACGCAGCCAGCCATTGATGCAATTTTGCAAGGACTTGACTGGCTTGGTTTAAAGCATGACGGCTCTTATGTTTTGCAATCAAAAAATCTTGAGCGACATAAAGAAGTTGCGCATGAATTATTGGCAAAAAATCAGGCTTATTTTTGCTATACTTCAGCAGAAGAGTTGGAAGAAATGCGTCAAAAAGCAGAAAAAAAAGGTGAAGTTTTTCGCTTTAGAAGTCCTTGGCGCAACAAGGCGATGTCACAACATTCGTTGGTAAAGCCGGTTATAAGAATTAAAGCTCCAATTGACGGAGAAAGTGTTATTGAAGATTTGGTGCAAGGTAAAATTCAGGTAAAAAATTCTGAGTTAGACGATTTGGTGATGCTGCGTGGCGATGGTACCCCAACTTACATGATGGCCGTTGTTGTTGATGATCACGATATGGGAATTACCCACATTATTCGCGGCGACGATCACTTAACTAACGCATTTCGGCAAAAAGTGATTTATGAGGCAATGAATTGGCAAGTGCCAAAATTCGCTCATATTCCTTTGATTCACGGCTCCGACGGTGCCAAGCTTTCAAAGCGTCATGGCGCAACTTCGGTGATTGATTACAAAGAAATGGGATATTTGCCAGAAGCGATGCGCAATTATTTGCTTAGATTGGGTTGGTCGCACGGAGATGCTGAAATTATTTCCGATTCGCAAGCAATTGAATGGTTTAATTTGGAAAAGATTGGCAGATCGCCAGCGCGCTTTGATTTTGTTAAGCTAAAATCAATAAATAAGCACTATATTAAAGAAAGTTCGGATGAGGATTTGTTGCAAATTTTAGGTGAATTTCAAAATTTGAAAAATGCAGAAAGAGCAAGAATTTTACGCGCGATGCATTTTGTAAAAGAGAGGGTTGATTTGATTTCTGATTTAAAAAATGGTCTCGAAATTTATCGCGATAAATTTATTGGTCATTTTGATGATCAGGCGCAAAAGATAATTTTTGAAAAAAAATCATTATTAATTGAGCTTAAAGATCTTTTTCATTCTTTGGTCGCTTGGAATCATGATGAAATAAAGGATTCGATTAACGAATTTGCCGCAGCAAAATCGTTGAAAATTAAAGATTTTGGCCCGCTTTTAAGAGTTGCTTTGACATTTTCGGCGGCTTCGGCTGGTGGAATTTTTGATATTTTAGAAATTTTGGGTCAGGAAGAGGTTATTCACAGAATTTCTCATGCGATAAGTAAGGCGTAAATTTCCGTCACCCATTGTTTGTTCTAGATATTTCAGGTTTGTGATATTTTTTTAAAAAAAGTTAATGATATGAGTAAACAACAATCACTAAGTAATGATTCTTTTACGAAGAGATTTATTGATGCGGCAGGGAGTGGAAACTATTCGCAAGTTGCATCTTCTATTAAAAGAGATGCTAATATTGTTAATGCAGAGGACTCGGAAGGCAGAACTGCATTGAGTCAAGCCATAATAAAAGAAGGAAACTGGAAAGTTATTGACTTGCTTTTGAGGAGAGGGGCGGATGTTAATAAGGTGGCTACTTTTATTGATGGGGGTGCCAACGGCGCTGTGGTTAAAAAATCCCCATTTCAATTTGCTATGTTTAAGGCGCTTACTGAGATTCAAAGCATAGGCTTATTTCATACTCTTTTGGACAAGGATAATTGTGGGAATGTTGTTAATCAGCAAGATAAAGATGGTCAAACTCCATTAATGTTGGCTTTGATGTATGGAGTAAAGCAAAGTCATAATGCTTCGATTTTCAAATATTCAACTAAAAGCATTATCGAGAAAAATTCTATCAATCTTAATATCACAAATAATCAGGGCCAAACCGCTTTAGATATTGCTAAAAATTTAAATTTAGGCGAATTGGATAAAGACAAAGCTGAAGCGTTGGGAATCTTAATTGAGGCCATAGAAAGCAAAATGAATAGTAATTCCGTCGCTGTAGATGTGCATAAAAAAGAAGATGACGAATGGAAGGCGTTTGATACAATGTTGGATACAATGTATTGCTGGTCGGAATTTGGAGAGCAAAATAATGATGGGCAAGAAGTCGCCTCTTCTTTAGATAAACCTCTTTTGGCTTTTTTATTTGGAGCCTTAGAGCGTAACGATATAGATGCTTTTAAATTAATTTTTGAGAATAAAAAAATTGATCTAACAAGCATGGCCGACAAATTGATTAATGTTAACGATAAAATTAATGGAAATAATTTGTTGATGCATGCTGTGTTGAATAATCGCGCAGCAATTTTTGAAATACTTTTGAGCGATGAAAATGCTAAAGTGAATTTGAAAAATGATGATGGTTTAACCGCTTTAAGGCTTGCCCTGAGGAATAATAGGCCAGAATTTGCGATGAAAATTTTGAAGAGCGACAAGTTTGATTTGAGCTTGGAAAACGAAAGCTCGCCATCTTTGATTGAATTTATTTTGCCTTTAAAGAGCGATAAAAATTTTTCTGCAGTTGTAAGTTTTATAGAAGAGAAGATGGCTCAAAATGATAAAGGCGATGTTAGTAAAAAAAGGCGACTAGGAGAATCTCCTTCATCAATATTTAGAGCAGCCGATGGTCAAAGTTCGAGCTCTGTTTGGCGTTTTGATCAGAAAAATTCTCGTTAATTTTAAATTTATTTGATCTGCTTTTTTACAAAATTTAGCGCCGCACGAATTCCATGAATGTCAATTGTATGATCTAGATTTGGAAAGGTGTGAGCCTCATGAAGAATTTCTCATGCGATAAGTAAGGCGTAAATTTTTATTATTTGTTTTTTATTTAGTTGCGGCTCAAAAGGGCAATAAGCGCAATCAATTTAAAAATTAATATTTACAATATGACTAAAAACAATCCAGCTAATCAATTTTCTAAAAGCGCTTTTATTGCGCCAGTATTGTATAATCAAAAGTTTTGGACAGAAAAAGAGAAAGAGTTTTCAGATTTTATAGATAAATGTGTTGCCGCGCAAAATAGAGATGAGGCTAAAAAAGTAATAGAGGATTTAATGGCATCGAATAAGATTTCTTTAGAAAATGATAAAAATGAAAGCGCTGTTAATGGAAAAAATGAAGATGGTAATAATCCACCAATTGAGAT
>JACCDX010830746.1_pt1 | contig 90512 bp, 85 predicted proteins | sample 7449681 | NCBI WGS metagenome assembly JACCDX01 (sample SAMN15323450, study PRJNA562643) | freshwater metagenome | isolation source: river surface water | place: USA:Blue River Watershed | collected 2017-08-18 | reverse complement strand
TCCCAGCCCGCTTGTGCAAGCGCAAGCGCAATATGTTTGCCTAAGCGCTTGGCTGAGCCGGTAACAAGTGCGATCGGAGTGGTCGGAGTCATGATTGAGATATTAACTTGCTACGACCAGTCCGTCAGAAAATCCCTGCAGACTAGCCGAGCAGAGGGCTTCTTATTCGGGAATACTTGCTAGCAAGATCATAGGCATGCCCCATTTGCAGAACCGAGAAGTCCGTCTGCGCAGGACCAATAATTTGTATCCCGGCAGGCAGGCCTGCAGCTCCAAAGCCCGCAGGAGCCCCCAAGGCTGGAAGGCCGGTCATCGTTACCGGAACGACTGCTTGCATCCACCGATGGTAGGTGTCCATTGTTTTACCGGCAACTTCCTTCGGCCAGTGCGCCTCAGCGTCAAACGGAAAAACTTGAGTCGTCGGCATCACTAAAAAATCGAACTGTTGAAAGAGTCGAACTAGTTCTTGGTACCAAGCACTACGAACCTTTGCTGCTTCAAAGACCTCAGGACCACTCAAAGCAAGGCCGCGCTCGATTTCCCAAATGGCCTCGGGCTTGAGTTGGCTGCGCCGAGCGGCGTCGTGGTAGTGCTGCGCGTGCCCGCCTGAGAAGGTAAAGCTACGCAGTGTGATCCAAGCGCGCCACAACTGTTCGAAGTCAAAGTGCGGCTGAGCGGCATCCACCACGCAACCGATTTCTTTGAAATGTTCAAGTGAGCGCTGGGTCACGGCTAGTAGTTCCGGATCCATCGGCAGATGCCCACCAAGATCCCCGAGCCAGCCGACACGCACACCACGCATGTCACGCTCTAACGGCTGAGCGAATAGTTGAGGATCATCCTGTCTGCGGGTCAAAGGTAGGCGAGGATCAAAGCCAGCTTGAACGCTTAGCAGGAGCGCAAGGTCAGGTACGTTCCGTGCCATCGGCCCGGTCACACTGAACTGTTGAAAAAATACCTCGTCGCCAGGCCCGTGCGGGACGCATCCAACAGAGGGTCTGAAGCCGAAAACGTTGTTGAACGCAGCCGGAACGCGCAGCGAGCCCATCATGTCTGAGCCATCTGCGACCGGCAGCATCCGCAGTGCCAGCGCTACACCAGCGCCGCCGCTACTTCCGCCGGCTGAATGTGCTGGATTGAATGCGTTACGCGTGACGCCATAAACACGATTGTACGTATGGGCGCCAAGCCCAAATTCAGGTGAGTTTGTACGTCCAATGAAGATCGCACCGCTTGCCCGAACACGCGCATTTGCAGCGGAATCAACTTGAGTCACTTGCCCTGCAAAGATTGGCGATCCATTTGTTGTCACCAGTCCCGCTAGAGGCGCAATGTCTTTCGGAGCCTGTGGAAAGCCGTGAAGCGGTCCGAAGCTTTGCTTGCGCGAAAGCTGCGCATCGCGTTCATTTGCTTGTGCTTGCAGCCCTTCGCGCTCCGGCATGGCCACAATCGCATTGACGCGCGGATTAAGCTGATCTACTTGCGCAAGGTAGGCGTTAAGTACTTCGATACAGGAGACGTCTCGACGATGAATAGCTGCGGACAGACTCACTGCGTCCAGAGAAACAATATCGGATGATGCACGCATTGAAGGCCTCATAGGGTTGAGGTGTGATTAGAGTGATGGAGGATGCAGTCTGCTGGTAATGTTGGCGGCCCAAAACAACACAGCGAGAAGGACGGCAGCACCGACTTGAGCAATCAACACGATATCGTAAGACTGATTAATTGCCCAAAGCCAAGCAGCAATGACCGGACCGACCGCACGTGCGACGATCGTTGGGATGGTGATGAGCCCATTGAGTGCGCCATAGGCGTGCTTGCTCAGCATCTCGGGCACGACCTGCGCCCTAACAATCGTGAAGACGCCGTTTGCAAGACCGTACGCAGCGAAAACAATTGCAACCAGCATGAACGCGAGGGAGTTAGGGATGAATGCGGCAAAAATAAACGGGAAAAGACTCAACATGATTGACCCGAGAGTGCGCATCGACACGCGTGTGGCAAAACGACTGATGATAATTCTGCCAAGCACTTGCGCTGGTCCAATGATCGATAGCGCAAAGACAACTTCTCCAGTTGGAATTTTCTTATCCAGAAGCATTGGATACATGTGATAAGTGAAAATGGAGAAAACCATCGAATAGACGGTGAGTGAGATCAATAGCAACCAGAATACCGAGTTGCGAAGTGCTGCGTGCACAATGGACTTATCGCGCGCGATGTTTTCTGCTTGAGTATTGGCTTGGGATGCATGCACGGCATCAAGCTCAGGTTTCACCCAATGCCAATAGCCCGCCGCGCAAGCGAGGTTGACTGCAGCAAGAACCCATAGTGAGGCACGCCAGCCCCAGCCATCCATTAAAAACTGCTCAAGTGGTATGAAAACGGTGCTTGCAAATCCTGCCCAGAGGGTAATGGTTGTAATGCCGGCACGCGAATGTTGTGGCCCAACGCGCCGAGCCAACACGGCAAAAGCAGATTCATACAAAATCGCTGCTTGAAGCGAACCCATGGCGGCTGCAATTGCATAGAACACAAAAAGATTTGTGACGGTCGACCACACAATAAACAACAGCGCCGCAATAATCGAGCAAAAGCAAAGCACGTGACGACCAAAACCGCGGTCAATTGCGACGCCCACAGGGTAGGCGAGTGCCGCTGCCAGCAATAGGCCCACCGTGAGAGCTCCGTACACGTCTGATTTAGACCAGCCGAGCTCTTGCTGCATCGCGAGAACAATCAGCGGGAAGGCATAGTAAATCGTGCCATAAGAGCAAATTTGCGCGATTCCCAGAAAGCGCGCTAAGCCCAGCGCGCCTGTGGCGTGCGAGCTCGAGTGCGTTGAGGCGGTATCGCCTTGAGTTGTCATGCGAGTCTCACCAATCCGTCGACAGCGATAACTTTGCTCTCCTGAATAAACAGGGGGTTGATTTCAGCCTCTAGTACGTTGACTTCTTGTACGCAGGCAAGTTTAGAGAAATTCGCGATCGTTTCGGCCAGTACTTCGCAATCTGCCCGAGGTAGTCCACGAAATCCACGAACGAGCTGGGTGATGCGTACCTCTTTGATCATCTCGTGCGCCTGTGCGATAGATACGGGAGCGACACGGAGTGCAAAGTCGGGAGAAATCTCTGCGGTGATACCACCGGCTCCAAGCAAGACGGTAGGGCCTACTAGCGGGTCATTTCGGTATCCAAGGATCAACTCAAGGAGCCGAGACTCCATAGCTTGCACCAACACGCCGTCAGCTTTTGCTTGAGGCGCACGTTGGGCGACAGTGTGAATTATTTTTTTGACACTCGATTCCAGCTCCTGCGCATCGCGTATACCTATCTCGACTCCGCCCACCTCTGTTTTGTGTGGGATATCGCGCGAAGAGATCTTGACGACTACAGGGTAGGGGACTGTATGCGAAAGCTTATCGATGGGTAGGCGCTGAGCCTGAGCAGTGCGCAGGCCGAGAGTGGCAAACAGTTGCCCCGACTCGAACTCTGTGAGTAAGCCAGAGCGTGGGAGGTTAGCCGGCCACGGGGTTGTCGGCAACTTGGGAGGCGCGTCGGTTTGTGACTCAAAAAATACGGATAGCGCATCGGCACAAGACTCTGGTGTGCGGAACGCCGCAATCCCTGCTTGTTGAAGAAGCGCAAGAGATTCGTTTGCCTCCGGCGCCAGAAAGACCGCAAGCACCTTCGTTGAGGGCTTCTCGGCTTGGACCAATGGTTTGACTGCGAGTTCGGGATGAAACTGTGCGGACGATCCTACGACGCTTAACACGGCATCGCACCAGTCGGTTTGCAATAGTTGCTCTAGTAAGTCTTTGTATTGTGCGCTCGTCGCAGCCAATGTTAGATCGATGATTGGCGTCTCGCGAATTTTCATGCCGCGTGCAGCCATGTGCTCTACGAAAGCTGGTGGTGGCGGTACTGCGACCATGCCATTTAAGCCGAGATTGTCGACGACTGTGGCCGCTCCACCTCCGGTCGTCGTAATCACGGCGACGCGAGCGGGTATCGGATGTGGATGTGTATGACCACGATAGCGTTGTGCCATCGGTGCAAGTTCAAAGAGAGTTTCGAGATTGCGCACGCGCATCACTCCGTGCGCCCGTAAGAAGGCATCCACGGCCACGTCATTACCAGCTAAGGCGCCAGTGTGAGATTGGGCGAGCGCGTCACCTTGCTCGGATCGTCCGATTTTGTAGGCAATGACCGGTTTTCCGCTCGCTCGTGCGCGCTCTAGCGCTGCGGCTAGCGTTGGTGCATCGCGCAGTGTCTCTAGAAACAGCAAAATGACCTTGGTATCAGCATCATCCACTAATGCATCGATAATTTCTCCAACGGTGACGTCACTCTCATTTCCGACCGAAACTGACTTCGCGAAGCCAAAGCCTCTGGCAGCCGCCCGAGCAATGAGTGAGCCCATCATTGAGCCGCTTTGTGAAACGAGGCTGAGGTGCCCGTTAATTAATGTTTCAGCTTCGAAAGCTGCGTTGACCGATAGAATCAATCCGTTTTTGAGATCAGCTAAGCCAATACTGTTGGGTCCAATGATTCGAACCCCAAATTCGCGCGCTCGGGCAATCAGCTTGTTTTGCTCTGCCATACCCTCTGGTCCCGTTTCTCCGAAACCGTCGGAGTAAATGGTGATCACTTTTGCGCCGGCTTTCGCGCAACTTTCGATCATGGGATGAACCAAATCGCTGGCGACCATGATGAATGCATGATCGATGGGGCCCGGAACTTCGGAGAGGTCGGCATAGGCCCTCTCGCCCATGATTTCAGTCTGTGTTCGGTTGATTGGATATATCTGCCCCGTGAAGCCGTGTTTACGCATAAAACGCATCGGGCGAGCAGTGTTCTTCTGAAGGTTGCCGGACGCACCGACAAGAGCGACTGCGCGAGGTGAGAAAAGTGCTTGTTTGAAGTTCATCTGGTTTGCCACGGGGTTATGTCTAATTTAGTGCTGCTCGCAAAACACACCCAAGTTGAATGTTTGAGGTGACGGTATATTGTTCTGTACGATAACTCAAAAGCTTGCGAGGGATTGCTTCGCGGCAGCGGTGGATTTCCCAACAGTTTGCGCTAGTCTGACCTACAATCGGCGATCTGTTATTTTTTCCTCGTCAATGAAAATACTAACGAATCGCATTTGGGTATTTTGCCAAAGGCCCAACGCCGTTCCCTGGCTACTGTTCGGCGCTGCCGTATGGCTTTGTGGGTTGGCGTGGATCAGGGATTTACATCTACCCGATGAGGGACGTTATGTTGGCGTGGCCTGGGATATGGCACGAGCCGATAGCTTTTGGGTGCCGTTGATGAACGGTATGCCTTACTTTCATAAGCCCCCGCTGTTTTATTGGTTAGATCAGCTTTCGTTCATGATGTTTGGACGCAATGAATGGGCTGCCCGAATACCTTCTGTCGTTGCTGCCTGGTCCACTGCGACTGCCGCTTACTTTTTTGTTCGGAAGTATCGCGGTGTGCAAATCGCGACCCTGACGTTTATTGCGCTTGTGACGATGCCTTATTTTTACGGGGCAGCGCAGTATGCAAATCTGGACATGTTAGTGGCGGGGATGATCAGCTTGACGGTCCTGGCTGGTGCGGAAGCTGTTCTGCGCGATGAGGCTGGCGCATCTTATAAGTCAATGATGATTGCTGCTGCCGCCGCGGCCGCGTTGGGTATGCTGTCGAAAGGTTTAATCGGTATTGCTTTGCCCGGTGGGGTGTTGTTTTTTTGGGTGCTATTAACCGGTAGATGGCGCAGTCTGGCCGTGTTGCTGTGGCCACCCGCGATCGCTGCCTTCTTTGCGATTGCTGCCCCATGGTTCTGGTTTATGCATAAGAAATTTCCTGGATTTTTTGACTACTACTTCATTCATCAACAGGTTGAGCGCTTTGTGGGCGAAAGCTTCAATAATCCTCAGCCCGTATGGTTTTATGCACCCGTTGTTTTTGGGATGACTCTACCTTGGTCATTGGGGTTGATTGGGGTGATGAGTCGTGCTTTTTGGAAATCCTCAGGAGCCAAGCTTGGTCTACTGATGGTGATTTGGTTCGGCTTAATCGTAGTCTTTTTTTCTATCCCCGCCTCAAAGCTTATTGGCTATGCGTTACCCGCACTTGTGCCGTTGGCCGTGCTCGTTGCAGAGGGATTGTGGGCTATTCGTCAAAGTCGTGGTGTCGCACACGCTTTACCCTTGGTCCGGGGGTTTGTCGTTGGATCAATGGTCGCTTGCGTGATCGGTTTGATTGCATTCAAGATGACGCAAAAAGATAGTGCCGGTGAGGCGGGTGCCGCTGTCGCCGCGCAATGGCAGTCAGATGATACGTTGGTGTATTTGCGGGTTTTCCCTTTCGATCTTCCGTTCTACATCGGTAATCGAAGCCCGGCTTGGGTCATCGAGAATTGGCCGAGTGTGCCCAAGCGCGATAACTGGCGCAACGAATTGTTAGATGCTGCGACTTTCGATCCTTCCGTTGGTAAAGCTGTACTGTTGACTGAGGCTGAGTTGGTTCCGCGCCTGTGCGCTACTAACGATAAGGTTTTTTGGATGCGATCTGATGTTTGGGGTCCCGCAGCCTATACATTCTTAAGAGAAACGGAGCCCTTCTTCACCCAAGGTAACGGCGGTCGGGTTTGGAAAATCAAAACAGACGCGACTTTTAAAGATAAGGTTTGCCAGAAGTAGGACGTATATTTTGTAATCATTAAAACGCTGATAGGAACATTTTTGATGACTCAGTCCAAAGATAGCAAGCGCGTTAAAACACCAGAGGATTTGCGCAGCGCACGCTGGTTTGCTCCAGACGATTTACGTTCATTTGGACATCGCTCGCGTGCGATGCAGATGGGATATGGTCCGGAAGACTGGGCGGGTAAGCCGGTCGTTGGTATCGTGAACACTTGGTCGGATATCAATCCTTGTCATAGCCATTTCAAACAACGAGTCGAGGACGTCAAACGCGGTGTCTTTCAGGCGGGCGGATTTCCAATCGAGCTGCCAGCGCAATCTCTAGCGGAGCAGTATGTCAAGCCGACAACAATGCTCTATCGCAATCTTTTGGCGATGGATGTTGAAGAGCTGTTGCGTTGTCATCCGATTGATGGTGTCGTATTGATGGGTGGCTGTGACAAGACCACTCCTGCACTCTTGATGGGAGCCACCAGTGCTGGTTTGCCTGCCATTTATGTTCCAGCGGGTCCTATGTTACGAGGCAACTGGCATGGAAAAGTTCTCGGTTCAGGCTCTGACGCCTGGAAGTACTGGGACGATCGTCGCGCTGGGCTGATTAATCAGAAGGAGTGGATCGAGATCGAAGGCGGCATTGCACGCAGTCACGGTACATGCATGACGATGGGAACAGCCAGCACCATGACGGCAATCGCCGAGGCGCTTGGCATGACGTTGCCTGGAGCCTCCTCGATTCCTGCGCCCGACTCTAATCACGTGAGGATGAGTGCAGAGTCCGGACGTCGCATCGTGGATATGATCTGGGAGGATCTGACGCCTGCAAAAATTCAGACTCATGCTGCATTTGAAAATGCGATTGCGGTTGCGATGGCGATGGGCTGCTCGACGAACGCCATTATTCACGTGATTGCCCAGGCCAAGCGTGCCGGTTGCGATATTAGTCTGGCTGATTTTGATCGCTTTAGTCGCTTTGTTCCTGTGATCGCGAATGTACGACCTAGCGGAGATCAGTACCTGATGGAGGACTTCTTCTACGCAGGGGGACTGCCAGCGTTGATGAATCGCATAAAGAAACATTTGCATCTTGATACGCTCACCGTGAGCGGTAAAACGCTCGGTGAAAATATTGAAGGCGCTGCGGTCTATAACGACGATGTGATCCGTCCTCTGGATAACCCCATATACGCAGAGGGTGCGTTAGCTGTGTTGAAAGGTAATCTGGCTCCAGATGGCTGCGTCATTAAGCCCAGCGCATGTCCGGAGCACTTACACCAACACACTGGGCCCGCCCTTGTGTTTGACGATTATCCTTCGATGAAAGCAGTGATTGACAATGATGATCTAGATGTCACGGCAGATCACGTGTTGATCTTACGGAATGCAGGACCTCAGGGCGGGCCCGGAATGCCAGAGTGGGGTATGCTTCCCATGCCTAAGAAGCTTCTGAAGCAAGGTGTGCGCGATATGTTGCGCTTATCTGACTCACGCATGAGTGGTACCAGTTACGGTGCATGCGTCTTACATATTTCGCCGGAGTCCTACGTGGGCGGGCCGTTAGCGTTAGTTCAAACGGGCGATATGATCTCTGTGAATGTCCCGGCACGCACGATCAAACTTGAAATTTCCGATGAAGAGTTTGCGCGACGTAAGGCAGCTTGGAAGGCACCCGCGCCTCGCTATGAGCGTGGCTATGGTTGGATGTTCTCAAAGCATATTCAGCAGGCGCATGAAGGCTGTGATTTTGATTTCTTGCGTACTGATTTTGGTGCGCCTGTATCCGAACCCGATATTTACTAATAGGTCGCAAAATGAGCAAACTTTCTGCTGCAACGAGAGAAAAATTAATGCAAGTGAGTACTGCAACTCTTGGCACTTGCTTGTTTAAGCGAGGCTTACGTTCGCAATTTGTACAGAATGTGCAGCGATTGTCGAAGTCAACTAAAAACATGGTGGGTGAAGCGTACACCTTGCGTTACATCCCTGCGCGTGAGGATTTGAATGGAATCGAGGTGTTTAAAGACCGTTCACACCCTCAGCGTAAAGCGATTGACGAGTGTCCTGCTGGTGCGGTGCTTGTGATTGATAGCCGTAAGGACCCGCGTGCCGCTTCAGCGGGCGGCATTCTTGTCGGCAGGCTGATGGCTCGCGGTGTTGCAGGTGTGGTGACTGACGGTGGTTTTCGGGATTCGGCAGAGATTGCGGAGTTGGGAATCGGCGCGTACCACCAACGGCCTTCTGCACCGACAAACCTCACACATCATCACGCTATTGATATCAACGTTCCGATTGGTTGTGGTGATGCGCCTGTCTTTCCTGGTGATGTCATCGTGGGCGATGCCGATGGAGTGCTTGTTGTGCCGGCACATCTCGCCGATGAGCTAGCCAATGAGGCTTTTGAGATGACGGTATTTGAAGACTTTGTGACCGAAGAGGTCAAAAAAGGTCGATCAACAATGGGTTTGTATCCCAATACGGATCCACAGACGACAATTGATTTTGAAGCATGGCGGAAAAAGGTGGGACGCTGAAGCTGGCCCTGATGGTGGCTCGTGAAGCCACATTTTCCCGCGCGGTATATACACACAGCGCTAGTGCTGGGGTGAGCGACGGGGCTCGAACCCGCGACAACCAGAATCACAATCTGGGACTCTACCAACTGAGCTACGCCCACCACAGGAGCAGAATTCTAGCATGTTTGGGCACGCATATTGCAGCGCAAGGCCGTCTTGGTTCGCGCGGCGTTGGGAGGGGTGATGTATAGCGTTCAGCTCTGGCTCGCGGAATACTGGCCACATATACTTTTTGTCATTTCGGGTCTGGCCAGCACGGCAGCGGCCGTCCACGCGGCAATGACCAAGCAAGACGTACGGGCCGCTATCGGATGGGTTGCTGTCGTCATTTTCTCCCCTTTGTTGGGTGCAGCTTTTTACCTGGTGGCCGGTATCAATCGGGTACGGAAGCAGCGCGTGTCTCAACAGCGTGCCGATACGTTAATTCCTCAGGAAGTCATCCATCAGTTACTTGTTGAGGATGTCGCATCGGTCTCGGGCGAGCAGTTCTCGGCGCTAAAGATTCTCGGTGACCGAGTCAGTGACTTTAAACTATTACATGCGAACAAGATTCGATTGCTTAATGGGGGTGATGAGACCTATCCGGCAATGCTGGCGGCGATCAAGGCGGCTCAGCACTCCATAGCGCTGCAGAGCTATATTTTTGATCACGATGAGGTCGGTGAAGAGTTGGCTCAGGCGCTCATTGATGCGCATACCCGAGGTATTGCGGTGCGTGTGTTGATTGATGCGGTTGGCGCGAAGTATTCTCGCCCGCCAATTGTGCACATGCTAGAAAAAGGTGGGGTACAAACTGCGCTCTTCATGAGGCCAGTGATCGGTGTGCGACTGGTTTATGCCAACTTGCGCAGCCATCGCAAGTTACTTGTGATCGACGGGACGCATGGTTTTACGGGGGGTATGAATATTCGGGCTGGCTTCGTCACGGCCATTGCCAAGGAAAATGTGACGCACGATACGCACTTTCAGGTGAGTGGTCCCGTGGTGTATCAGTTAATGCTTAATTTTGCGCATGATTGGCAGTTCACGACTCAGGAAAAATTATCTGGGCCTGCATGGTTTTCCACGAGCGCGGCTGATATCGTCGAGCCAGGCGGTGGCGTCCCCTTGCGTTGTGTCCCCTCAGGGCCTGACTCGACACTCGGTAGTACTCACGATATGTTGCTTGGGGCGCTTTCTGTTGCACAGCGTCATGTGCGCAGTCAAAGCCCTTATTTTTTACCGGATCTATCCTTGGTCGCTGCGCTATCTACGGCAGCACGGCGGGGCGTGTTAGTTGATATCGTCATTCCTGGAGCAAACAATCTCAAACTCGTGAATTCCGCGATGATGGCGCAAATCGATCAACTGATTTTGACGGGGTGCAGGGTGTGGCGCGCCTCGGGAACATTTGATCATTCCAAGCTCTTTACTGTGGATGGAGGGTGGTCTTATGTGGGATCGTCCAACCTCGATCCGCGCAGCTTGCGTTTAAACTTCGAACTGGATCTCGAAGTGTACGATCGTAGACTGGCGCAACAGTTAGACGCTCGTATCGATGCAGCAATCGCGCGTGCTGAGCGAATTACCATTCGTTCCTTGATGCGTAGACCATTCCTATTGCGCTTACGCGATAAGATCGTTTGGCTTGCCTCGCCTTACCTGTAGGTCTTAATTGGCCCCATCCAGCGGGTCTTTATTTGGATCTGTAGGTAAACCTACACCGGCGCCTTGAATGCCATGTCGCGTCATAGAGTCCTTGACGAATCCTTTCGCTTTCATTTCCTCGACAAAGTGACGTAGAAAAACGGCGGCCGCGGGTCCTTTAGTTTTTGGTACGCCCATGGCCTGGTTAATGACCATGAAGCGTTCGGGCAACATGCGCAGCCCGGTGACTCCTTTTGTATCCGCCTCCAGTTGTTGTTTCACACCCGCAGCTATCTCGATATGTTGTGCTAAAAAGTCTGGGATGACTGCCTGCGAAGATTCGGCGCGGATGATCGTGGCGTTCTTTAGATGACGCGTCAAAAATAAATCATAGGCACTGCCTTTGCCGACAACGACTTGTTTGCCAGCGACGTCCACGTCGGAATTTTTGGTGATGAGTGAGTCATTGCGCACCATGTAATACCCCTCAATCAAGACATAGGCAGCTGTAAAAGCGATGTCCTTACCACGCTCTGGATCGATTGCAAAAAATCCGATGTCGGCACGACCCGCTTCAACGGTCGCGACAGATTTGCCCGCGGTTTCGTTGACAATGAGCTCGCAGGCCACACCTAGCTTTTCCGCGAGAGCACGCGCTAAGTCAATGGATATACCAAATGGTTTGCCGTCTTTGTCTAAGTTGGCCAGGACTGGATTGCCGACATTAAGCGAGGCGCGAAGGACGCCCGTTGGCGCGAAAGCTTTAAGCAGATCAGCATTCATTTTTGGTATTCCTGTGATTTGGACTGGAAGTGGTTCTCTAGAGCAAGTCGCGTCAACATAACAGATATTGAAATGCATGCGCAGCGGGCACCTGCCCCTATAATTGCAGTGCTCGCTAAACAACTTTTAACTTCATGCGTTTTCGCAACCACCTAGGCTGATAAGTACATGAACCGACGTTTGTCTGAACTTTTACTGGCGCTATCGATTGTTGGCCTACCTTGTGCGGTTGTGCATGCGCAGACCAAACCTGCCGGTGCTGCTGCGTCGGTCAATGGGGTTGTGATTCCTCAGACGTTGGTTGAGCAAAATGTACGGGTGAATATCGCGCAAGGGCAACGCGATACGCCAGAGTTACGCCGAGCGATTCAAGATGAATTAGTGAACCGGGAAGTTCTTGCGCAAGAATCTGCGCGTTTAGCCTTGGATAAGACGGCTGAGGCTCAGGCGCAATGGGCACAAGTCAAGCAGACCTTCATGGTCGAAATATTATTGAATGACTATGCGCGACGTCATCCCATTACTGACGATGCCTTGAAGGCCGAGTTTGACCGTCAGATCGCGGCGATGAAGGATGAGCAGCAATATCGAGTGAGTCTGATTGTGACTGCCACCGAGGCAGAGGCCAAAGCTATCCTCGCGCGCTTAAAGAAAGGGGAGTCTTTTGCGAAATTGGCCAGTGAGCTGTCCATCGATCCGAGTAAAAAGAACTCCGGTGAAGTCGGTTGGGTGGTAGCTGCTCAAATCCTGCCTGCCATTTCTAACGTGATGGTCAACATGACAAAAGGGGCTTTGTCCGCGGCTCCGATACAGACGCCATCGGGTTGGAACATTATTAAGCTAGAAGATAAGCGAGCGTTCGTTGCGCCGAGCTTCGAGCTGGCAAAGAATGATATCCGGCAGATGCTGCTTCAAAAGCAACGCTTCGATTACGTCAAGTCGCTGCGTGATAAGGCTAAGGTCGTTCAGTAGGCCGAGAGGTAATGGCGCCCCCGGCGAGAATCGAACTCACAACCACTCGCTTAGAAGGCGAGTGCTCTATCCAATTGAGCTACGGGGACGCGAAGCTAGTATTCTAACCGCCCTACGGTTCCTTGCATCGGACACAAGCGTTATGTCGCAGCTGTTTATCGTACATCCCACTCACCCTCAACCGCGTCTGATGAAGCAGGCGGCGCAGCTCTTGCAGGCGGGAGGGATTTTGGCCGTCCCCACCGACTCTAGCTATGCCTTGGTTGCGGGATTGGATGATCGTCGTGCCGCAGAGGCGTTGCGTAAACTCAGGGGGCTTGATGACCGTCACCATTTGACATTGCTCTGCCGTGATATGGCTGCGATCAGTCAATTTGCTCGCGTCGATAACGCGCAGTTTCGCCTGCTCAAATTAGCCACGCCTGGGCCATGGACCTTCATCCTAGATGCCTCGCGAGAGGTCCCAAGGCGTGTCTCTCATCCGTCGCGTAAGACGATTGGTGTGCGCGTGCCAGCGCACCCTGTGACTTTAGCGCTGCTCGAAGAGGCGCAAGGCCCGCTACTCTCAACAACACTTATCCCCGAGGGAGAGGAATATCCGCTCAACGATGCTGCGGAAATCCGCGCGCGTTACGAGCACCAGTTAGCTGGTGTCATTGATGCGGGCGCGTGTGCACTAGAGCCAACGACAGTCATTGACTTAACTGGAGCCACCCCAAGCGTTATGCGGCTAGGTCTTGGGGACCCAGCCTCGCTCGGGCTGTGCCAAGCCTGAATCGTTTAGACACTACAATCGACGCATGAGCGAAATAATCCAGACCCTAACGGTCTATGCCTTGCCAGTTCTCTTTGCGATTACCTTTCACGAGGCAGCCCACGGGTACATCGCCCGATTGTTCGGGGATCCAACGGCAACGCTTGAAGGCCGCGTCACACTCAATCCGTTAAAGCATATTGACCCCATCGGAACGATTGCTGTTCCAGTTGGTATCTTGTTGTTGTCAAAATTGCTTGGCGGACCAGCGCTCTTGTTTGGCTGGGCCAAGCCTGTACCAGTCGATTTTGGGCAGTTGCGTCGACCCAAACAGGATATGTTTTGGGTGGCCTCAGCGGGTCCCGCCGCGAATTTATTGATGGCGATTGCCTGGACGATTTGCCTGAGGATTCTCTTTGAAAGCGGTGAGCGCTCTGGATTCTGGTTTGAAATGTGCCAGGCAGGCATTCATATTAATTTAGTGCTCATGGCCTTGAATTTATTACCTATTTTGCCTCTGGACGGGGGGCGAGTGTTGTTCAGTCTCCTGCCCAATCGCCTCGCCTGGCAGTATGGCCGGATGGAGCCCTATGGGATGTGGGTGGTGATTGCCTTGTTGGCTTCGGGATTGCTAAGTACATTGATTTCACCCCTGGTTGGCGCGGGCGAGTGGATCTTGCGGTTATTTCTATAGGTTTTCGCGATTGTTTTGCTGCTTATCCGTTAAACTTACCTCAGATTTTTAATGGCGCTTCTGCGTCTCTAAACGTGCTCCGGATTCGATAACATTTATGGCCACGACCTCATCTACACGCGCGCTCCAGTTTCAGGGAAGTATGGTTGCCTTGGTGACTCCGATGCATCCTGACGGCAAAGTTGATTACGACAGCTTTAAAGCGTTGATCGATTGGCATGCCAAGGAAGGCACCGACGCGTTAGTGATCGTGGGGACGTCGGGTGAGTCACCGACTGTAGACGTAGATGAACACGCTGAATTGATCCGTGTGGCAGTTTCGCACTCTGCTGACCGCATTCCAGTGATCGCCGGTGTCGGAGCGAACTCAACGGCAGAGGCGATTCATCTCGCGGAGCATGCTCGTAAGGTGGGGGCACACGCTGGTTTGTCTGTTGTGCCCTACTACAACAAACCCTCCCAAGAAGGTATGTACCAGCATTTCAAGGCTGTGCAAGAGGCGGTCGATCTCCCAACAATTTTGTATAACGTTCCGGGGCGCACGGTTGCGGATCTGGCCCATGACACAGTGGTGCGTTTGGCACAGATCCCAGGAATTATTGGGATCAAAGATGCAACGGGCGACATTGGCCGTGGCGCTTTGCTGATCCGCGATCTTCCTTCCAACTTCCTCGTGCTGAGTGGCGATGATGCGACGGCTGCCGCGCTGATCCTGCTCGGTGGACGAGGCAATATTTCTGTCACAGCTAATATCGCACCGCGCGCGATGCATGATATGTGTGCTGCAGCACTGAAGGGTGATGTCGCAAAAGTGCGTGAAATCAACGGACTCTTAGGGCCTCTGAATAAACTCCTGTTCGTCGAAGGAAACCCTGTTCCAGTGAAATGGGCATTGCACCAAATGGGGCGAATTCCGAATGGAATTCGGTTGCCTTTAGTTGAACTGAGTACTCAGTTTCATGCGCCACTACGAGCCGCGATGGTTCAGGCAGGACTGCTCTAAGATGAAAACCCAAGGTTTCAATGTGAAATTTATTAAAGTGTCGGCCCTGTTGGGACTTGTTTTAATGAGCGGTTGTTCGCAGATGCGCACAATGCTTGATGGTGATAATTCTGTCGACTACAAAAGCGTAGTGATGACTGATCCGCTGAGTATTCCGCCGGACATGACTCAAGCAGCAAGCGATCCACGGTATCGCGCACCGCCCGGTGGCTCGGCGACGTTTAGTCAGCTCCAGCAGGCCGGGCAACAGGCCGCCGCGAAAGGCGCAAGTGCAGGGCAGTCGGCAGTCTTGCCCATGCGCAGTGATATGCGTGTGATGCGCGATGGCGATTTGCGCTGGCTATCCGTTGATATGCCCGCGGACAAGGTTTTTTCACTTGCAGCTGATTTCTGGACAGAAAACGGATTCACGCTGGACGTCACCGATCCGAAGGCGGGATTGCTCGTGACAAACTGGGCAGAAAATCGCGCCAAAATCCCCGAGAGTTGGCTACGTCAATTACTAGGCTCCGTGTTGCAAGGTTTGTGGGATAGTGGCACGCGTGACAAGTTCCGCACACGTATTGAGCGAGCTGGCTCGCGCACAGAGGTCTATATCTCTCATCAACATATGGATGAGATGTCAACTGCTTTGGATGGTACGGATATCCGTTGGGTACGTGGTAAAGAAGACCCCGGCCTGAATGCGGCTATGCTGGCCCGTTTGATGGTTTTTATGGGTGAGGATGTTGATGGTGCGCGTAAGAAAATGGCACAGTCCGTTGCCGACCCACAGAGTCCGAAAGTCATCACTCCAACAACTGACAAGACGGTCTTAGTCATCAGCGAGGGCTTCGATCGCGCTTGGCGTCGCGTGGGTGTTGCGCTCGATTCGGGTGGGTTCGCTGTGGATGATCGTGATCGTTCGGCGGGCGATTATTACGTGCGCTACGTGGACACTGACACTGGCCTCAAACGCGAAGATCCTAACTTCTTAAGTCGTTTGTTCGGTGCTAAGGATCCAGGCAAAGCGCCAACTTATCGCATTCATTTGAGCTCCAGTGGCAATACGACCGAAGTCACGGTTCTTAATGACAAGGGTATGCGGGATGAAAGTGATACAGCGAAGCGTTTACTTGCCGTACTAGCCGATAAAATTTAATTTCAGACGGGATGGGAAACTATCCCGTTCGGTCATTCGTTGGCGCAGTCGGGTGGACACGCGGGAGTGTGTCAAATGTTTCAGGCCTTGTCACATGAGGTTTTGCGAGCATATTAGGCTTCGAGCCCGATAGATTGGGGGCCAACGCGTCATGGCGCGTGCTTATCCTGTGCCTTAGTCAGTACAATTTAGTGATTGGTTGTACTAATCTTAATTAACGATCAAAATTAGCGAAGGTGAGTAATCATGGCAGACAAGCCAGCGGTTCGCGTAGACGCATATACGATTGACGGTGACAGGTTTAAGGTGATTGTCAATGATGAAGAGCAGTACTCGATATGGCCAGAGCAAAAGGCGATCCCGGCGGGTTGGCACGACAAGGGTTTTGCGGGCTCAAAAGCCGAGGTCACCGAGTACATCGATCAGCACTGGACGGATATGCGACCCGCAAGCTTACGGAAGGCGATGGCCGCTGCCGCAAAATAGGTGTGAGTAAATGCGCATAATCGCGGTTGCAAATCAAAAAGGTGGTTGTGCCAAGACAACCACCGTAGTGAATTTAGCCGCCGCGCTCGCGGAGACTGGACTTCGCGTATTGTTGATTGATTTAGATCCCCAAGCGAATGCGAGCCAATGGTTAAATGCCAAGGAGCCGAGCGATGGAACATTCCGTTTGCTAACGACTTCAGAAGCTATCGGCAATTTAGTTAGTGAGTCTGCTACACCAAACATAGGCGTTATAGCTGCCAGTCAAGAGTTGGCAAATGTCGAAAAAGCGCTTATCGGAAAGCTTGCTATCGATTCGATTCTGAAACGTCGTTTATCCAAACTCGATACAGCTTTATGGGACTACGTGTTGATTGACACCCCGCCGACCCTGGGAGTGGTAACGCTAAACGCACTTGTCGCTGCCAAGGAGTTATTGATTCCCGTGACGACGCACGTCATGACATTGTCGGGCGTCGCTCAGTTGATGTCTTTAGTCGAGGAGGTGCAAGAGGTCCTCAATCCGGATCTGCACATCCTGGGCTTCTTGGCGTCTCGTGTAGATGCCCGAACGCGCCACTCTAAAGACGTGCTTGAATTATTGGTCGAGAAGTTTGGCCCTCAGGTGTTTGATACCTTAATTCGTGAGAACGTACGTTTGGCAGAGGCACCTTCTTATAGCTTACCGATAGTCGCCTATGACTCCGGTTGTGTGGCCTCGGCTGACTATCGAGCCTTAGCAAAAGAAGTTATTCAACGATATCCAAGGTAACTCATGGCTGCGACTCGAGTGAAGAAGACAATTAGTTTCAATCCCCTTGCCGCGGATACAGAACGCAAGGCAAGATTATTGGATGTGGCGAAGCCTACTGCGCCGAGTGCTAGTCCTCGGCCGCCCAAAGCATCCACGGCTGCTGCGAAGAAAATCAGCCCAGACGAGGTAAAGACACCCGCGGTAAAGAAAGTCGTGAAGGCTACCAAGAAGTCGCCGGTTAAAGCTCCGTCGACGGTAGCTACGGCACCCAAGAAAAAGTCCGCTAAGACAACTCCAACAATCTCGGCAACGCCCAAGAAAAAGCCCGCTAAGAAGGTCGAGTCGGTGCCCCTCGAGACATTACAACCACCGGTAGACGAGCCTGTCATTCTGGCGGAGCCAATCGCCTCTAATTCGGCGCACGAGGCCTTGGCAGAAGAAGCTGTAGTGATCCCGAAGAAGACTTGGTTTGCTGCGCGCCATAGCGTTCAGGCCTATGACGGGCACAGCGTGACGTCTCATGAAATCGTCGTTTCCAAGGGATCTAAAGCGCTGGGCTTCAATGATCGCGGTGGTGCATTCGTATCGTTGATGCATCTGGAAGGGCCAATCGATGATTCGAATTCCACATTTTTCCCGTTGGCGATCGCTGGCTTTGCGCTAGGTGGGCCACTCGGTGTTGCCGCAGCTTCCCTTTTTAGTTTGCGTAAGCAAACAATCTATCTGGCTCGCCAATCCGCAGGGAATGGCACGTACGTCTCACTTGGGTGGCGAGACATTAACTATTTAAAGCGAAACGGATCGAAAGTGCAGCATCTTGTTTCGGCTGAAACAGCGACGACTTAGAGATCACCACTGTGTTGGCTCACGAAATCAAATTATCTTAATAGGGACTGTTATGACAAACTCAGAAGCTTCTAAAAGTATGGCTCAAGATCAAGTAGCGCAGCAGTCTTCCGTCGATCAATCTACCAGCGGAGCGCTTGTGCCGGTTGGGTCAGCTTCGACAAAAGATTATCGTCGGTTACTAGCTGATCGCATTGTCAACAATTGGTCGCAGTGGGCGACGCTAGCGGGTTTTGTACCAGTACCGTACTTAGATATCGCCGCAATTTCAGGGGTTCAGATCAAAATGATCCACGACCTTTGTAAGGCGTATGAAGTTCCGTTCAGCCAGAGGCGCGTTCGCGCTATTCTGTCCGGCTTAGTTGGTGGTGGGGTGGCAACGAGTGCATCGACTGCCTTGGCGGGATCGCTCGTCAAAAATATACCCGTTATTGGGACCGCCCTAGCCGCGGTGACTCAGCCAGCGTTGTCCTACGCGACAACGTATGCAATAGGTACCGTGTTTGTTCAACACTTTGAGTCTAGAGGAACCCTGACGACCTTATCGGTTGAGTCGCTGAAATCCAGCTATCATGCGCAGGTTCAAAAGGCTAAAAAAGCTATGAGTAGAAAAGGTGCGCAGGCCGAAGAGGCCGTCATCCCGACATAATCGTCATCGCACACTTAACAGCAGATCATCGGAATGGATAGTACAGATGAGTCGTAGTCGACCCGCGTCAGAATTACTCACTCTCGTACAAGAATATAGCGGGTTGAGTTTGACTCGCATTATTTACGTCGCTACGCTCGCTGGGTTGTGTAGCACGGCGCTCATCGCCTTGGTGAACTATGCGGCTGCGCAAGTCGCGGACAAGCAGCCACAATTGTGGACTTTTTTAGTATTTGTTCCGTTATTGATTTGTTACACCGTCTTGGTCAGGCTAAACAACCAAGAAAGTATTGCTGCTACGCAAGTTTTGGTGCATCGCATCCGGATGCGGGTGATGGGCGAGGTCTTAAAGACCGATTTATTGACGCTTCAAAAAATTGGCCAAGCGCACATCATGACTATCTTAAGTCGTGATACCTCCGCGATCAGCCAAGGCGCAACGATGTTTGTGCCAACCTGTCAGGCGGCGGCGATGTTGCTCTTCGCCGTCTTCTACTTATTCTTTTTGTCGGTGACGGCGGGGGCGGTAACGCTTGTCTTTGGCTTTTTCGTCATCGTGTATTTCGCACGGAGCTTTAGCGCCCTACACAAGAAATTTGTTGATGCTTGGGACGAAGAGGGCAGGGTAAATGATCAAATTTCAGACTTTGTATCGGGCTTTAAAGAGATAAAAATGAATTCCGCACGTGCCTTTGATATCAGCACGGACGTAATCTCGGGTTCGCGCAACGTTGCGGATGTTAAGACCTATACATTAGTCCAGTTGACTAACGGTGTTGCCGCCATACAAGTGATGGTCTACATCCTGATTGGGATCATCATTTTTATTGTGCCGGTCCTGTCTTCTGAGTTTTCAACCGACGTCGTATCGGTTGCGACGACAGTCCTCTTTATTGCCGGATCGCTTACAGGCGTGATCACTTCTATACCTTTGCTCTCACAAGCCAATACGGCGGCTGAGGAGGTAAACCGCCTATTACATCAACTCGAAGGGTTAAAGAAAAATACGTCGAGGCGAGAGGACTGGGTTGATCCAGTGATCAAGAAGATCACGATTGAAAATATTTGTTATCGCTTTCGTAGCCAGTCCGGTGCCACCCCCTTCAGCCTTGGACCCATTAACTGTGAGTTCGATGCTGGCAAAGTCTACTTTGTTCGTGGTGGTAACGGATCGGGTAAGACCTCGTTCATTCGAATCCTGACTGGTCTTATTGAGCCAGACTCTGGACGAATTTTGCTAAATGGAGTTGAGACTCAGGGTGCGCAGTCTCAAGCGTATCGTGATTTATTTTCAGCGATCTTCAGTGATTTTCACTTGTTTCGCAAACTGTACGGCATGTACGACACGCCGGATGAAGAAGTTGATCGCTGGCTAGAGAAGCTAGAGTTGCCTGAGCGGGTGACTTTTTCAAATCATGCTTTCAGTGACTTGAGCTTGTCGACCGGTCAGCGCAAACGAATCGCATTGATTGTTTCGATCCTGGAGAAGCGTCCGATTATCATTTTGGATGAATGGGCTTCTGATCAGGATCCAGAGTTCCGTAGATTTTTTTACGAGAAAATTATCCCTGAGCTGCGTGCGATGAATAAAATCGTCATTGCGATTACCCATGACGATCAATATTTTCACCTCGCCGATCATTTACTTTTTGTCGAAAATGGCAAACTTCGTGCTTTTAATTAACGGGGCGGCCGACCTATGAACCGAATTTCTGCTCAGTTTGTGAAGGGGCTGCATGATTACGGTAGCTTTCTGAAAGTCAATGCCGTGCGCATTATTGTCACCGTTCTTGTTGTGATTGGATTGGTGATCGTTTTTTGGCCATATACCGTCAAGCTTATTCCGGCTGGCCATATGGGTGTGCTCTACAAGCGTCTTGGTGGTGGTACCGATCTTAATCGTGTCTATACCGAGGGGCTGACCTTCACCTTGCCGTGGAATCAGATGACCATATATCCGACGCAAGTGCAGCAAAAATATACAGATATTGAGATCCTGACATCAGATCGACTGAAGTCCAAAATGACGATTTCTTTTCAGTATGTTTTGTATAGTTACAACTTGCCGCTGCTTCATAAATACGTCGGGCCAGACTACTACGACAAGATTATTTTGCCAATGATTGAAGCATCTGCCCGAGAGGCTGTTGCGAAGTACACCTCACTCGATGCTTTCACGAAAGATATTAAGAAGATTAGTGAACGTATTACATTTGATACAAGTTCCGAAATTCTCAAGAATATCGCGCCGTCTGGATTGACTGATGTGCGACTGATCACGATCAGTGATGTGCAGATGACAAAATTTAGTTTCCCAACCGATGTTGAGCAGGCGTTGCAACAAAAGGCTGTGGAACTCGTTAAGTCAGAGCAATATGAGTATCGTTTAGTGATTGAGCGTCTCGAGGCTGACAGAAAGCGAATCGAGGCCGAGGGTATTAGGGATTTCCAAAGTACTGTATCGAGCGCCTTGAATGAAAACTACCTATTGTTCAAAGGCATCGAGGCGACAGCGAAATTAGCCGAGTCCAATAACAGTAAAGTACTGGTCTTCGGTAGTGGAAGCTCGGGGCTTCCACTGATCATGGGTGGTGCTGAGGTGATGAAAGAGGCGAAGTGATTGGCACTCCGCAAAACATTGTCAGTACTTAGTTTGGAATTTTGACGTACATGTTGCTCGCATCGTCGAACAAAATAGAAATCTCAAAATTTTCAACCGCCGTTGTCTTAACGGTTAGCGTTTTGTCTAGAAGATAACTCTCGTACGACCAGCCCTCTGGCATGCTCAATAAAGGTCCGAGATACGCTAGGTTCTCGACCTTTAACTGAGGAATGACCCGCGTGGTAAAACTGTACATCACATAGCGCTCTCCCTCTGGGTTCACTAATGTGTGTACGGGTTTTCCAAGGTTCCAAATGTATTGAATGTTGCTCTTGAGTGTGAATGGCGAGTATTGGCTCGAACTCACCAGGCTTTGCGAGCTCAGGTTTGGGTTGCGTATGAATTCGATCAGTCCAATATCTATCGTACCCACAGCCGAAAAATTCAGGCCTCCAATTTTGATAAAAGGATTCGGTAGCGTGGCAAGGTTAACATCCATCAGATACCGATGCACTCCCCCGCGTATGACAAAATCCGGTCGTTGAACAGCACGTAATTGGGCTTCCATCGTTGCCTGGGTCAGACTGTTGTACGTTTTCTCGTCACAATCGTTTGTAAGACCCATTGTCGAGTATTTGGTCAGTCTGATGCCGAGCGTCTTAAGTTGGAAACTTCCTGCATATAGCGTGCAAACCAAACCCAACCGTGGATTGTTGCTGTCTTTGTAGAGTGTTGTAGATGTGTCTATGGTTGTCGGGGGTGTCAGGTTTTGCGAGCTTTGAGGTTTCTCCGCCGTTGTCCCGGGGATCCCATTTGCAGGTGAGTTGGCCGAGGGGGGAGGGCCTGGCTGAGCGTGGCTCAGCGCTGCAAAGAGCGCGAGACCCAGAACAAACAGATTCTTTACTCTCAGCATTCCAACTCCAACCCAAGCCTAACGATTAAGACTGAACCAGTCATTTTGTAGAATGTCATCATAAATGTCTATTCCTTCGTTATGATAGCAAAAGATGCTCCACGCCAAGGGTTATATTCTGCGGGCTAACGTCGGTGTCTGCTTTATCTTCTTTTTGATGCGATCTTCATAGGAACCGTTGCTATGCCTGTACTTATTGTCATGAAAATCTTGCTAGTAGGGGCATTGGTTGGTGGGTTCGCGATGTTCTGGATATTTCGGCAGCAAAGTGAGCGTGCGGACGGTAAACCAGTCAGCACGACGACATCGTTTTTTATGTTTTTAGTGCGTCTGGCCATAGTGGCCGTTGTGGCACTCCTTGCATTTTGGTTTGTAACGAAATTTTAGCGGGACTGAGTTCCTTTCTGACGATATTCGAATATTCACTGGAGAAGATTTGTGCGCAAGGTTTATTTGATTGGGTTGTTAGCGGTTTCGGTAATAATCAGTGGTTGCGGAATGACGAATTCCGCAACCTTCCGCAGTATGTCGGCTGCTTATCGTGAGGTTGTTGAGTCTTACAGCAACGACAATATCCTCATAAACATTGTCCGAGCCTCTCAAAAGATGCCGATCAGCTTCCTGGACATTCCGTCGATTCAAGGTCAGGGTAACGTATCTGTTGGGGCCGGACTTGGGGCGACTGTCTACGGTGCGGATCCAGGCTCGTTTGCGGGCTTTTTTCAGCCCTGGTCCGGTGCAACAGGCCTGGCCAACTACATGCCGAACGTCTCGTTATCAGTTAATGGAGGCTACTCCTTCACACAATCGTCTCTCGATAACGCGACGTTCATGAAGCCCTTCTTGTCGCCCATCATGCCGGAAATTGTCGGTTACCTGGCTTCTAACCAGGCGGCACCTAAATCGGTGTTGTATTCGCTTGTCATCGATTCGATTGATATCGTGAAGCCGAACCGAGAGATCTATTCGACCTTTGTGAATGATCCAAAGAGGTCGGATTACTCAAACTTTCAATCTGCGCTATACATTTTGGTCTCAGCAGGTCTCACTGTTGAGCCTTCTATGTTGAAGATGCCAATGTCACCTGAAATGGACGAGGCGACCATGCGTGCTTCGCTTGGTATGTTCACCGCAGCATTGGCGTCGGGTATTGTGGCTGATGAAATTCCCGCTACTCCGGGCCGTCCAAAAAAATATCGCCTCGTGCGAATGATTCCTGAGTGGCGACTTTGCTTGAACAAAGTGAATGCGCAGTCTCTTTTCGGTAATGCACTCTCCGAAGAAATGTACTGTAAACAGGCTTTCCAAGCGCGCGCGGTCAGTCGCTCTGCGCAAGAGTTGACGAAGATGCTCGCAGGCAACGAGGGAAGCCCAGCAAGCAGTCCCAAGAACTCGACGGTCAACATCAAACTGCGCTCGACTGAGAACGTTTTCAGTTTCTTGGGTGAAATCATTTCAATGCAGTACGCGGCTGAGCCAAAGTTTGTGACTATTTTTGATCCACAGGTATTGGATTTTGATCCAAATGCAAAGGCTTCTGATTTCCCTTCAGTACCACTCTTTGTTGTCCACAAGGACAAGCGTGTTACGAATTCGTTGAACAGCTTATCTTACAGGGGGTCGACATATACGATCTCGGACGATCGAGAAAGCTTCACCAAAGATGTAATGGTGTTGTTGTCGCAGATGCTGACCTTAAACAAGATAGCGGGCTCCATCCCACCGTCGCCCGCAGTGCTGGTGCGATAAGTTTTCGCGCTGTTCTTGTTGAGAAGCGACTGGTGCTAGATGCCAGTCGCTTTTTTATTTCAACGGTGGTGTCAAAGCCTCAGCTTTTTTGAAATATAGCCGAGCACGATGGGGGCGTGCGTGTTCAAAAAGAAATGGCCGCCGTCAATGATTTCAAGGTCTACGGTCGCAGTGCTGTGCTGCTTCCAAGCTTGTATGCTCTCCACTGTCGTCTTTTTATCGAGTGCGCCAGCTAAAAGATGAATTGGACAAGATACCTGACCACGATCTACAAAACGATAGGTATCGCACAGTTTGAAGTCGGCGCGAATCGCCGGAAGCAGCAGCTCCATCATTTCGTTGTTGTTAATGATTTCATCCACGAAGCCACCATAATCGCGCAGTACGGCTAAAAACTCTTGGTGTGACAGTTCGTGCATTGGTTTGCGCTGTCGGGGTAAATGGGCCGCTCTGTGGGCGCCTAAAAAAATTCGCTCGGGACGCAATAAGTTGGGCTTGCGTTCGATTGCACGTGTCATTTCGAATGAAAGTAACGCACCCATGCTGTGACCATAAAAGGCATAGGGCTTGTCGAGATAAGGTTCTAGCTGCTTTAACGTGGCTTCGATAAGTGGTGTGATGTCATCGAAAGCGGGTTCAAATAAGCGAGTCTCTCTACCAGGCAGTTGGATTGGGCACACCTCGATTGAGGGGCCGAGGCTTTTTCCCCAGTTTCGGTACACCGAGGCACCGCCACCGGCGTAAGGCAGGCAGAACAGGCGTTTGATAGCTGATCGTGCGGGGACTGGGCAAGTAACCCAAGGGGTCGTCGAGGGTGTTCCCATCGCTTAAGCCGAGGATTTCCGGTTCTTGTACAGCGCCTTGCCTTTTTTGAACTGTTCGATGAAGAACTCCTGAATTTCGTCAAGCGAGAGTTCGGACATCGAGAGGTTCTTTTCAAAGTGCCGAATGAAGACTGCTCCGACTGCATATGTTGTTGCATATGACACGACCGGTAAGGTGAGCATGGACACCGTGCTACCTACGACCGGTATATTTCGTATTAGCGAGCCGACAAGGCTTTGCGACAAGAGGCCGGTCACGCTACCACCTATCAATCCCGATAGAATGGACGAGAGCGCTTCGTGTTCGAAGTCTTTCCCATAGATTTGGCAAAGACTATGCACCATCTTCGCTTGAACGGCAGAGATCGAGAGCATATCAACAATTTGTAATGGGATAAATCCTGCCACGCTCGCCCATTGGCACCATTGGGTGACGGTTTGATCGGCGTACAACCGCCGGAACTCGAGATTATCAACTGGTAAGTTAATCTTAGTTTTGTCTCCTCTCTCCACGTGTGCCTCGCGCTCGAAGAGCTCGGTCGCAAGCGTAACTTTGCATTTACGTGGGTTTTCGGGAGTGGGCATACTGATTGAGTTCCAAATTTGCCAAGAGTATAGCTTGCCGTCTTGCAGCGCTCCGACCCGTTTGAGGCAGTGCGAGATTAGATCTCGCATATTCTCGCAATCCGATGGGCGAACCCTGATAGCCTGTCATTTTAGATATTGAATGCATCGATCGTTGCGTGGTTACGCTAGAATCGGGCAACTAGCTATGTACAGTACCCTCCTGAGTCAATTCGGGCAGCGTGCAAGGAAATTATGCTCTCATTCATTAAAAAAATTCTACGGCAGGCGGCATTGCTCGGGTTAGCATTCGCGTCACCTGTTTGGTCTCAGACATGTGAAACAGTTACGGTCACGGGTCCACCAAATGGGGCACCCGCCTCTTGGGTCTTAAACGGAAAGTTAACCGGTGCAGCAGTCGATTTAGTTCGCCATACCTTGATGGGTGCGGGGGTCAAAAAGGTTGAGTTTGTTGTTTTCCCCTCCTGGGCAGATGCGCTTGGGGCGACACGCTCGGGCGAGGTGGACCTTATTATTTCGGCGGGGTGGTCTTCGGAACGAGAGCGTTATCTCGCTTACGTATATCCCGCGTATGCCAGCCAGTTTCTGAAGGTTATCGTTCGCAAGGGAGATGAGTTTGCACTCAATAGTTATTCCGACCTCAGAGGTCGGGTGGGTGTGACTGAACGCGGTGTAGCGTTTGGGGATACAAGCTTTGGTTGGATAGTAGAAAACGGGCTCGATTTAGTGCGATCGAACTCCGTTGCCGAATCATTCGACCGATTATTAGCGGGGCAAGTCGATTACGTGTTGGCCTATGAAAACTCCGCCTATTCTGAGATTTATACGCGTGATCTGGGAGGGCGGGTACGGGAGCTGCCTACCTATCCCTACAGGGTCGATACTTTTTTTGCATTTTCTAGACGTTCAAAATGTGGGTCAGTTCTGAATGCCAAGCTATCTGCGGAGATAGAGAAAGCGAATAAGAAGCACGCGTACTTTCAGTTGAATAAAAAGTATCGTGTAATTTTTAATGAAAGCCAGTCTGCTCCTGCCCCGGTCAAACAAAATTAATCGCTAATGTGTATTGGGGGTGCTGCTTGAATTATGTGCATGAGTTTCGGCCAAGTCCTTACACGGCTATATTGTTGATGGAGATAGAAAAAGCCTGTCTTTCTAGGCGGTTTGACTGTGCTGTTGATATCGGTGTGGGGAGTGGTTTGTTTTTGGCCGCCTTGGGTAAGAGTGGTGTAGGTGAGTTATGGGGCACCGACATCAGTCCAACCGCGCTCGAGAGTTCCGCAAGCTTGCTGGCGGAGGTCGCCCCAGATAGTTTGGTCGAGCTCAAGTTGGGCGATCTCTGGGACCCGATCCCAAAAGAGAAGAGGTTCGATATGATCGTAGCGAACCTGCCTTCTTTTCCTGCGTATGTCGTACCGGAAGGACGGCCGAGTACCTGGGCTGGCGGTGACGGCCGCGCAACAATGAGTCGATTTCTGCGAGAGCTTCCTAACAGATTGACATCTGATGGTGTTGTATTAATCACGCACAACGATTTGACCGGAATGGCTGAGACTGAACGCATCTTGAGTGAGGTAGGCATGCGCTGCGAGACTATTTTTCGCTGGACCGTGTTCGAACCACCGGAGCGTATTAACTCGGTTTCCAAACAAGTGCTCGCTGAGAATGGGCAGACTTTGCGGCGCTACGGTGGTTATGCTTTTGTAGACGCCAGAATTTTAAAAATACGTTTCAAAGCGGACTAATCACTCGTGCTTGCCATCGCTCATCTCGCACGCTTAACTAGCTGTTTGTGTCTACTTGTTGGCTTGTCTTGCTCCGCGGTGGTGTCTGCATCGCCTTCCGAGGCGCTGAGACGAGCAGCGCTTTTGCTGGACGAGGCAAAAAAGCAGTGTGATTCAAAGCAGGCTAGCACTGATACGTTGATAAAAGTCGTTTGCTCCGGAGAAATGGATATTGGTGTTCGGGCAAATTACAAGCTCTTTGGGGAAACGATCAACGGAGAGCGCGTTGGTTTTGAGATCGATTTGGCGCGAAAGGTGGCCGAGCTAATGGGGGTACGCCCAAAGCTTTATACCGTGAGTGGTGCAGATAGAATTGCTATTTTGCTCGAAGGAAAGGTTGATGTGGTCATTGCCACAATGGGGCACACGACGACCCGAGAGGCAGCGGTTGAGTTCGTTAAACCTCACTACTATTCATCGAGCACTGCAATCGTTGGTGTACGGTCTATCGCTGTAGAGAGGTTGGGCGATTTGGCAACGCTGTCGGTTTGTGTGCCGCTTGGCAGTTATGCCAATATGCTCATCGCGGACGCGAGGGCTCGTTTAATGATATACGGCCGTCCCGATCAAATGCTTGATGCTCTCAGGCTTGGTGCGTGTCGATTGATCGCACATGATGATTCGCTTCTAGCCGCGCTAGTGACCGGTCCCTTCGCTCCGGCGGATCTGCGTGAAAATTTTAATCAGAAATTTGCCTTTAGCAGCCTGCCTTGGGGCATGGGCGTGCGTCCCTCAGATAAGGATGGACTTGGAAAAGTCTTGAGTTATTTACTCATTCACCTGCATCAGACAGGTTTTCTGGTGGATGCGGGGGAAAGAAATGGAATTGGCACCGACTTTTTGATTGAGCAGCGCCTACGCTGGAGAGATCAGAGTTGCTTTAGCGCAGCGGGAGTCATAGACACCACGTGCTTTTTGCCGCCTGCTGATTTGCGTGAGATTCCGACGGTGATTGAACCAAAGGTTGTTAGGTTTCAAAATTGGTTGCTCGATTCTTTTGCTGTGAAAGTGGCTCTGCCGATGTTCACTGGGCAGAATTCCATGGCTTTGTTGATACGTGGTGCACAAGTCACACTCGTCCTTGTTGTGTTGTCGATATTCGCTACGTTGGCGTTTTCTTGGCTGTTTTATGTCCTCATGACATCGCGTCATTTAGTGGTGAGCCTTGTTTCAAAAGTGATAGGCAATCTGTTTGCGAATAGTCCCGTGATTTTGCTGCTTGTTCTAGGCTACTTAACCATCACGACATTCGTTGTTTACGATATGTGGGTCGCAGGGGCGATTTCCCTCATCGTGATTGGAGCAAACAATGGTGCGAATGGTGGATTTGCGCTGCGAGAGGCGGCCGAGTCTCTGCCGCGTGATACAGCATTTAACGCGATTGCCTGGACGTCTAGTAACCAGCTTCGTGCGAGCGTCATCAACGCAGTAAAGGCTACGCCCGTTGCAGCCTTTATTGGTGCGCCCGAGATGCTCAGCGCCTTAAACGATATTGCATCATTCACGGGGGAGCGGTTGACCACATACTCGTTTGTTGCAATTTATTACTTGGTGCTGGTGCAGATTGTCATTGTTTTTAGTGCCCAATTCGTTAAACGGGGTAAAGAAAAAAAATGATGAGCTATTCGCGGTTTTTAATTGATTTTTTAGATGCCTTCGTTACCAACATTACGATCGGTGTGCTAGCTCTGATCGGGGGGGTATTGGTTGGGATTCCCTTGGCGTATTTGCGTCGAGCAAGCGGTCTCGGGGGGCGTTTCGCGGCGGTTTTTGTTGCGTTGTTGCGCGCGTCACCAGTATTCGTGCTGATGTTTTTGTTTGTAAATGTATTTGGATCGACCGGTACCCTCAGTTGGTTGAGTGATCGTGATCTCACTTATGCCTCTCTCATATTGGCGTTATGTGCTTACTCTTTTTCTGTCGTCTCGGACGTAGTTCTAGATACACTGGAGCAGCGGGATGCAGGCAATCATCAGGTCGTCAAACTCCTTATTCCCAATCTTTTTAGAATTTTTTCTATTTTAGTGATGGCGACGAGCGTTGGCGCGGCGATCGGTGTACGAGAGGCCGTTTTCTACTCTCTCGGTCAAATGGAGTTGCTGCCCCACCGAGCAGAGAAAATTTGGTTGATGATTTTCGTTATTTTATTTTTCACCACGTTCTTTTTAGTCGCCAAGCATATTGTGTTGCAATTGGCGGCGTACATAAAAAAAGCGGATGCCTAAGGCATCCGCTTTTTAACTCCGCGCCGAGATTTAGGCGGCTTGAGCTTCCGCTGCTTCTGCTGCCTTGGCAGCTTTGGCTGCTTTGCGAGCATCGATCGTGTCTTTCACGTGATCCCACAGGAATTTGTCTGTAACCGACTTCGAAAATGAATCGGCACATACGAGCAACAAGCCGATTGGGCCGAAAGCCAAACGAGCACCGAGTCCAGCAGCGACGTGAGCTGCGCCATTCACGAATTGTCCGTCTAACAACAAGCTCGCGCCTGGGACAACAGTTTCTCCGACCAGCTTAACGCCGTTCGTGACAACGGTCATGGGGTTTGTTTGAGTTTGCATAGCTTCTATCTCTCCAAAATTCAAAAAATGATAAGCAGATCATTGCAGGGCCTGGCAAGGTACTAACTTACTGGTTCAATACTCAAAAAAGTGTAGCAGGCAAATATGACAGCTGATACTCGAGTACTAACCCTAGTTCTCACGCCCAATATAGTGTGAAAGCGTCTTTATTTCAATCACTTATTGAAAATATCGTTAAAAGATTCAGTGAATATTGCGAAACAAAGGTGCTATTGCCACATTAGTGTGAGGAAATGCGAGAGTCCTCCAAAATCATCTTGGCCGCCTTGTCTGCCACCATGATCACGGGCGCGCTGGTATTCCCAGAGGGCACACGTGGCATGACGGATGCGTCCACGACACGCAATCCCTCGATACCATGGACGCGTAAGCGATGATCCACAACTCCAAGCGCGTCTGCGCCCATGCGACAAGTGCCGACGGGGTGGTACATCGTCTGTGCTTGCTCTCGGCAGTACGCGATGAGATCCGTATCCGTTTCCCGCTCCGGTCCTGGTAGAGCTTCGCCGGTACATATATTGCTAAAGGGGGGCTGGGCAAAGATCCGACGTATCAAGCGTAGGCCGAACACTAAGGGGGCGGTGTCGCGCGGATCGGTAAGGTAGCTCGCGTACATGCTCGGCGCCTGGTGGAAATCAGACGACTTTAGTGTCACCGCTCCCGCCGAGTGCACGTGCAGAAGACCGCAGGACGCTGTGATTGCAGGGAAGTTATCCGCTTGAAACATGCCGCCCGCCCCCAGCATGCTGAAAGGGCGCATTTGCATCTGAAGATCGACCTTGTCGGAGTTCGTGCCTGATTTTACAAAGAGTGCGACTTGTGCCGCCGCAGAGTTCAGTAGCCCTTTGCGACTGATCGCGTAGCGAAGGACATCTGGGATCATTCGAAGATTGCTGCAAATCTTGTGATTGACCGAGAACTCTGGCCTCACGCGGGCCATTGCGTGTACATAAACGTGATCGTGTAAGTTTTGACCTACTCCTGGCAGGGGGTGGGTTACAGCGATACCGTGCCTACTGAGTTCATCGGCTGGCCCAATGCCTGACAGCATGAGCACTTGAGGCGAATTAATCGCACCTGCCGACAAAATGACTTCGCCTGCCTTTACCTCAACAGTACGACCATTTTGTTCGTACTTCACGCCGGTCGCACGTTTGTCGGATAGCACAATCCGTTCCACGAGTGCATTGACTTCAATCGTTAGATTTTTTCGATTTCGTACAGGCTTTAAAAAGGATCTCGCCGCGGAGGAGCGAATGCCTCGATGAATCATGAGTTGCACATATCCGACGCCAGCCTGTCTTGGGCCGTTAAAGTCGTCGTTCGGTTCTATGCCTGCATTGATCGCCGCAGCAACAAACGCCTGAGATGCAGGGTGCGGTTCCTGGAGCGCAGAGACTTTTAGCTCGCCGTTTGCACCATGTAGTTCCGACTCGCCGGCAAAGTGACATTCTGTTGCTTTAAAGTGAGGTAGGACATCCTCCCAGCCCCAGCCAGGATTTCCTGCGTCGCGCCAACCGTTGTAATCGTCCGGTGTGCCGCGCATGTAAACGTGCCCGTTGATGCTGCTTGAGCCACCCAATGTTTTACCGCGAGGCCAATGAAGTCTGCGTCCATTGAGGCCCGGCTCAGGCTCTGAATGGTAGCCCCATGTGATTTTTGGATCGGCTACGATTCGGGGCACGCCAGCAGGAATCTTAATCCACGGGTTTGTGTCAGTGGGACCCGCCTCGAGCAACAGGACAGACTTACTGCCATCGGCTGACAGCCTGTTGGCTAGCACACAACCCGCTGAGCCGGCACCGATGATGACAAAGTCGTAAGAGGGCGTCATAAGCGAGAATCCTATTTCAGTTTGCGTAGGTCGGCCCAATTGCGTTGCATCTCAACAAACAAGAAAGATGCTGACCACGTAATCAGAATAATCCCGGTGAGTGCCTCTACGCCTCCTAGGTAGCGTAATTGACCATGCGCAACCACGTCACCATATCCAACGGTTGTGAAGGTGACAAATGAAAAATAGACGCAATCAAGAATTCCTGCGTTGTGCATCAGATCCCCGGTTAATGTTCCCATTCCTTCGATTTTGCTGGAAAGAAAAAATGCAAACGCAAAGAGCCAGATTTCGAATACATGCACAAAGAATATGCCTAATGCCCCGACCAAAACTTGAAATCGCGGACGAATTTGAGATAGTTTGGGTAGATTCTTTGACAGCCAGAAGAGGGCTTCGTAATGAATCAACATGGTCGAGATAACGACCGTCGTGTTGATTAAAAAAGCGATCAGTATTATCACGATGTGGAATCCTGTTTTTCCACACCATCATCACTGCGAAGGGGTGGGTTAATTATTGCGCGGTGAGATCAATGCCTTCATGACGCGCGATCTTCTCTAACGCCTGCTCGAATAATGCACGCGCCGACCCCGATACAGACGATAAATACGCATGTAGGTGCGCGTCCTCGGCGCTCTTGTTAAGACACTCCTGACTATATTGCTCAAAACTAGCGAGTTGGGCAATGATTTCTGCGACGTGACGAGGACACTCGCATAAAACATTGGTCGAAATCCCGCTGATTTTCTGTAGTACTTGATCGGAATACTTACGTGCCGGTATCGTGACGCTTGTAGAGGATTCGCTGAGTTGTTGGCTCGCGTCCACGACAAGCACCGAGTGAATGAGTTCGGCTAGCTCGTAATCGGACAAGGGCTCGCGCCGTACGATCATTCCGTATTCACGCATGATGCGCACAACTTGTTCCCGACCGTAGTTATACAACACGACGATTTGTCCTGCACCCAAGGCGCGCGCAGCCTGCAAAATGTCACGGACGACAATTTCATGCAGTGTATTAACTTTCAGCAAAAATATGTCAGGCGGAGTGCTGGGAGGGGCGAGCCCAACGCTTTCAATGCTCTGGTACACGCCAGCGATCGTTAGCTGGATATTTTGCAGATATCCTGCAAACGCTCGACTTTCCACTTGGCCCGCTAGTGCTAGGCCTACGATGGTGAGCGAAACAGTTCGATTATGCGTGTTTTGGCTCGTGCTGTTGAGGTGGCCGGCTTGCTTTTGTCGTAGGTCGTGTAACTCGGCGATGGACAGCATGGCAATCGTGCTGATTGCATAGCCTTGATCGCTTAGTTGCTTCAAAAGCGTCGCGCGCAGGAGGTCTTCCTCCCCATAGAGTCGGTGTTGTCCTGCGGTCTTGATTGGCCGGAGAGCTTGATGTCGCGACTCCCACACTCTGAGCGTAGAGACAGGAACGCCGGCGATTTTTGCGATTGCGCCAATTCGATAGTGTTGACCGTAATTTTTCAATTTAAACTTAGATTGAGTAGATATTGAGTAGATTATATAAGATTTATATAACAAATTATGGTTATGAGTAGATAATTGATGGAAAATTGTTAGATAATTACAAGTCAATATGGTTTTAATCTACTCAAAAGAGAGTATGTCCATGAGCGCAAACGAAGCAAAACATGCATTGAATTTGGTCGTCTCGCTGGCCAAGCTGCCCAAAGCTGCAACGTTGACTACCCAAGAGCTCGCGAGACGTTTGGGTTTGTCGATATCCTATGTTGAAAATCTACTCAAGCTTTTGCGCGTTCACCGATTGGTTTCCTCGCGCCGTGGTCCGATGGGAGGGCACTGCTTTTCGGGAACAGCTTCCAAGCTGTCGGTCTGGGACATCGTCTCCATTTTCTATGTGGCACCCGCACCCTTGCGTCACAGCGGCTCACGCGAGGATTTCACGGGTTGGCTTGAGGCGCAGTATGAGCAGGCGAGGATCGAGTTTTTTAAATCCCAGCGTTTTGTAGACTTGCTAGGCGAGAGCACTCCCGACTGGGAAAGCCAAGTTCGCATAGAGCGGGAGACCCCACAATTTGAATACGTTGAATCACACTTCCAGAATTATCGAGATGGCGTGGGAAGATCGCACGCCTTTTGAGGCGATTGCCCAGCAGTTCGGCTTAAAAGAGGCAGAGGTGATAAAGTTGATGCGGCGCGAACTTAAGCGCGCATCCTTTGAACTCTGGCGCAAACGCGTAGCAGGGCGTCACACTAAACATTTGGCGCTTAGGCCTGCGTCGATGACGCATGAATTTCGCCACGCGGCGCGTTTAGGAACTCGATGACAACCACGCTACTTGCACCACCCCTGACAGCACCGGCAGATTTGCAGTGCAAACTCCTAGAGCAGGGGTTCGCCGTGTTGGCGTCTGAGGCAGTCAGCGAGCTCGGCGATGTGAGTTCAACTGATCTATTGAATCTCAACAACTTCTGGAATGATCTTCCACCGGATCAGTATCTCAAGGATGGTGGTCGATACAGACGACGACGACATGGAAGTTTCCTTGTTCAAGACGACACGGTGACTCAACATGTGGGGCGTGCGCATTGGCAGCCGCTTTCATACAACGCGTTGCATGGCGGGATGCTTCGGTGGTTTGAGCCCTTAGATCCTGCCATGGTGGCTACGACGACCTGGACACGATTGCTTTCTTTTTTGGGTCGCGTTGCCTCGAATTTGCGCGGTAAGCAGACTTGGTACGTCGAGGCTCACCCGTTTCGCATTGACACGACAGATGGAATTGGCCGGCCAACGCCAGAGGGAGCGCACCGCGATGGTGTTGATCTCGTGGCAGTTTTCTTAATTGGTCGATATGGAATCAAGGGCGGTGAGACTCGGGTATTTGATGTGAATAGCCCGCTCGGGCAGCGCTTCACATTAACCGAGCCTTGGTCGTTGCTCTTGTTGGATGACGAGCGGGTGATTCACGAAACCACACCCATACAGCCAAATGGTGAATTGGGGTGGAGAGATACGCTTGTGATTACGTTGCGTGCAGGTGGGTTCTTGGATGAACCCACCAAAATCAAAGCGTAGTCGCTAGGCTCTTACTTCTTCATCCCATCTACGATTTTCTTGTAGATATCGAGTTCTGTGGCGATCAGCTTTTTGAATTCGGGCTGAGACATTTTTGTTACATCGGCACCAGTATTGGCTAATTGTTTCGCGACTGCAGGGTCTGAAATGACTTCATTCAACGATTTGCTCAGACGTTCGATGACAGCAGGAGGTGTATTGGCGGGTGCGGACAATCCAAGCCATAGTGATGCGCGATACCCCGCCACACCCGCTTGCTGCATGGTTGGTACGTCGGGCAATTCTGCCGAGCGTGTCGTTGTTCCGACTGCTAGCGCTTGAATCGACCCCGCTTTAATTTGCGCTAATACTGCCGGCATCGATCCAAACAGTACCTGCACCTCATCTGCCATGACCGCTTTAGTCGAATCAGCATTACTGCTGTAGGGAATGTGCTCCATTTTCACGCCCGTAGCATTTAAGAACATGAGCGCTGCCAGATGCGTGGTGGATCCTTGTCCGGCCGAGCCGTAGTTGAGTTTGCCAGGATTCTTTTTAGCTAGTGCGATGAGATCCTGAACGGAACGTACCCCGGACTTGTTGCTGACGACCAGTACATAGGGTGTTTCAGCAATCATTCCGATATGTTCAAAACTTTTGATTGGATCGTACTTGACGGTGTCATTCGTCAGTGGGCCGACGACAAGCGTACTAGTCGTCGACATCAGGATTGAATATCCGTCCGCGGGCATCGTAGTGACTTGCTGCGTGCCAAGGGTGCCACCCACTCCGCCTTTATTCAATACAACAACTGGAACCCCTAGATTTTTTGCCATCGCTTGAGCGGTAATTCGGCCCACAATATCAGTAGACCCCCCTGCGCCAAAGGGCACCATCATTGTTATTTGGCGAGTTGGGTATGTCTGGGCGCTTGCAACGCCTACCGTGAGTATGTTCGCCGCGATTGAGAGCAAAGCAGTGGCGAGGGCTTTTCCAACTAGTTGAGTGCTCATCGTGTTGTCTCCGAAGTGGTTTAATAAATGAGGTTATCTTTATATGTACTATTGATATTATTGATTTTGTTTACGACGCGCTATGAGTACAGCATAGTTGCCGTCTTTGTAGTATCCGAAACGGTAGTTCAAGGGTTTGACGTCAGTTCGTTGGGCGAAGGCTTGCGCCAGATCGGTGTGATAGCTTTGAAATGCATGATGCGCAATCACGAATTTGCCGTAGAGTGAAACATCGAAAGACTTCGTGAGCGCCGAGTAATTGAGCGCAGTCTCGTCTTGAACCACAAGCGGAGCGCGCCCAAGGACCTCTTGTGCAATCATGTTGAAGTTAGCATTCTGCGGCAAATGTGATGCGGCTTTAAATATCGTTGGGTTCGCTGCCGAGAGCTGAACAAATTTCAAATTTTCTGGGGATGCTTGAAGGCCAGGATTTGATAAGTCCATCTTTAGGTAATCCACGACTATTGGCTTACCTGCTTTGGTCGCATAAATACGCACAGACGGCCAATTGCGAGCTTCAGCTGGAGTTTCTTCGACGTCGCCTTCCGAGTTCACTTTGATCGGGACAATCCTATCAAGTTCAAAACCCTGTAGCTTCATAAAGATTGTGATAAACGTGCTTGAACCGATCCGGCCTTGAGTTGCATAGTAATAGCGATCCAGGTACTCAGTTACAAAGAACCCGTGTGTGCCATACAGCTGCCAAGCGGAGATCATGATATCCAACGCTTGATCCGTTGCTTGTGGGCTGGTGAGCCGTAAGTTCAATGGTCGCTCGGCGCTTTGCATTGCGATCATGATGTAACGTTTTGCGTTTGGATAAATTTGAAAGGCCGTGGTGAAGTCCGGACCTGAAAACGGATAGAACACGGTCTCGCTCACCGAGGGCACTTCGTTTTTTGCCCACTCGACCATGGGCACGCCAATTTTTTGGGTGTATTCAGCCCAGTTGGCTTCCACGGTCTGTGTGTAGGTATTCCACTTCTGACTCTGATTGAGTGAGGCTGGTAAGCCGCTTGCAGGAGTCTTACCGATTAGTAGCGTTGCGACATCATCATATTGAGCTGCGGTCAATAAACCTGTGCTCGGTGCAGATACGCCGGCTTGCGAGGGGGCAGTCCCTGTCGGCGCTGGGGCGCCTTGTGCCAGTGTCGCGCTTTGAATACTTGATGCAAGAGAGACTGCAAAAAAAAGTTTTTTGAGGCCAGCGAATTGAATTGTTGTTGTGTGCATGGGATATGAGCCGGTACGAGAGCAAGAAATGTGAAAAAAATAAGCGCACAGTTTATTGCATCTCGACCAACTCCACCCTAAGTCCTTGTTATTTATGTGTTATTTTTCCAGTGCGGCATAGATCATGGCGTTTACGCGCTCTCGGTACTCCTTACGCATATCGCCGGGAGTAGCGGCCATCATAACAACCACCATGTTCTCTTTTGGGTCCGCAAAGTACATCGTCCCATAGGCGCCGTTCCATGTGTAGTCGCCTACGTTGCCGTTAATTGCGGATACGCCTCGGTACTTCCGCACAGCGACGCTCAATCCGAATCCGTACTCTGCGCGTGAGGCCTCTGTGACAGCCACGCGATTTTTAATCAACGTGCCAAGATGGTCCGAAGTCATCAACGCGACGGTTTGTGGCCCCAGCACACGCTTGCCGTCAATGGAACCGCCGTTGAGTAGCATCTGACCGAATCGGACATAGTCACCCGCTGTGCCATACGCGCATCCGCCTCCACAGTCATATTTGATCGGAGTAGTGAGTAATTGAATTGACTGCGGTTTATTTGTTAAGGGGTCGATGGGCAATGGATGAGCGAAGCGGGATGCATCTTTGGCGGACATTGAAAAGCCAGTGTCTTTCATGCCGACTTTGTCCCAAATGCGCTCGCGCATGATTTCCTCGAGACGCTTGTTGGCTATTTTTTCTTGTAACAAACCAAGAACGTCTAGCCCAAAGCCATAGTCCCAAGTTGTGCCGGGCTCATACATAAGCGGTGCTGCAGCAAGTTTGTCGAGGACTCCTTTGCCATCGTATTGAATGGCGGATACAACAGACCCAGCCGGATATTCTTTATGTATTGGCGTTGCGCCTCGTCCACCGTAAGTGAGTCCGCTCGTATGGCGCATTAAGTCCTGCACGCTAATTGGAGTCTTATTTGCGGTTGTGGATACGGTACCGTCTGCAGCAATTTTTCCGAGCTTTTGGTCTTTAAACTGAGGAAACCAGTTAGAGATTGGCATCGTCAATGGCAGCTTACCCTCTTCGTAAAACGTCATTGCGCTAACGGCCGTCATCACCTTTGTCATGGACGCCAATTGGAAGATGGTGTCTGTTGTCATTGGGGTATTGGTGGCTTTGTTACGAAACCCGTAGGCCTCGTAAATCACTAACTTACCGTTTTTGGTCACTGCGAGCACTGCGCCTGGCATGCGGTTGTTGGCGACCTCGTCCGCAAAAAACGCATGAATGCGTTTAATCCCATCGGCAGAGAATCCTTGAGATTCAGGGGAGGCGATGGGAAGCGGAGGATTTGCCGGTTGCGCATGGGTCACGCCCGCACACAACGCAAGTGCACTAAACAGCGCAGTGGTGACAAATTTCATGGTGGTCTCCTAGGGGATTAGGTTTAAGTTTTTTGTATGGGTATAAACTTACCATTCAATTGTGCGTGTGCACTAGTTCCTTCTTAAGATTGTGGAGGCTTAAAAATGATTCGAAAGTATTTTCAGCGCGTTGGACTCGCTCTGACTTTTTTGTGCACTGCAGCACCTGGTGTAACGCTTGCGCAGCAGTGGCCGACTAAACCGGTCACATTCGTTTCGCCTTTCCCACCTGGTGGCTCAGTCGATCCTCTTGCGCGCTTGTTTGCCGCCAAGCTGTCTGAGGCCTTGGGTCAGCAATTTATTGTTGAAAATCGCACGGGCGCCTCGGGATCCATTGGCACGGGTTACGTAGCTAAGGCGGCGCCAGATGGCTACACGTTCGTTTTTGTGTTCGACACGCACGCGGTCAATCCGTCGTTACTTCCGAAAATGACGTTTGACACGCTCAAGGATTTGACGCCGGTCATGTTGGTCGGTACGGCCCCGATGGCGTTTGCAACGGCCGCGAGCAAGCCTTATAAAAATTTCAGCGAATTTGTGGCCGCGGCGAAAGCCAAGCCAGATACATTGAGCTACGGGTCCGTTGGTAGCGGCAGCCTAGGACACTTGACCATGACGTTAGTGCAAAAGGCGGGCGACTTCAAAGTGATTCACATTCCCTACAAGGGTGGTGGTCCAATGTCGGCTGATATCTTGGGCGGTCAGGTTGAGTCCGGCATAGGTTCGGTCGCAGTGTTGGCGAACCACATCAAGGGTGGAAAGATGCGTGCCTTGGCTGTGACAGGCGAAACCCGCTCGTCTTCAATGCCTGATGTGCCGACCATGGCTGAACAGGGTTTCCCGGGATTTTCCGCCGTCGCGTGGTGGGCGGTATTTGCTCCGGCAGGTACACCGAAGCCAATCATTGATAAGCTGAATGCTGAAATGGTGAAGATCGCCAAAGATCCGGCCGTGAACAAGCAGCTGACGGAAACATTGGGTATTGATCTGAAGCTGAGCAGTCCCGAGGAACTTCAAAAATGGACTGTTGCTGAAATGAATCGCTGGGCGAAGGTCATCAAAGAGAACGGGATTAAGCCGGACTAAGATGGCATTTAATTCCCTGCAGTAAATAAATCGGCGTACTTCGAGTCGCCGATTTTTTTTGTTTGGCTCGATGTTTTGAGACGCGATCGTATTGATTTTGTCACGCGAATGCAATGTATTTGTCGCACACTCCACATCAATGCAAAAAAGAATCCAACTGATCTATTTCAATGCGGGAGGTGGTCATCGTTCGGCTGCGGCCGCATTAAAAGAGGTGATCGAGAACAGCCCGTACGATTGGGAGGTCACGTTAGTCAATCTCTTTGAAGTGATTGATACGGAACGTTACTTTCAAAAATTAACGGGTTTCGCGCCAGAGGATCTGTACAACCTCAGACTGAAAAAGGGCTGGACGCTTGGATTGGCAACAGAGCTCAAAGTGCTACAGGCGTTAATTCGACTAAGCCATGCAAAATTAAAGCGAAAGCTTCAAAAGCACTGGCGTGAGACACATCCAGACATGGTTGTGTCGCTCGTACCAAACTTTAATAAAGTGATGTGGGATGCCCTTCATCAAGACTATCCATCCGTGCCTTATGTAACCGTGATGACGGATATCGCGGATCATCCTCCACATTTTTGGATCGAGCCAGATCAACCCCAGCACTTGATTTGTGGATCATCACGCGCGATAGAACAGGCGCGTACAGCAGGATACAAAGACCACCAACTTACACAAACATCTGGCATGATTTTACGGCCAGGTTTCTATAAGACCGCATCAATCGATCGCGTGCAGGCACTCCGAGAGCTGGGCCTAGATCCCATGAAACCAACTGGGTTGGTGATGTTTGGGGGTAACGGCGCGAATCAGATGCTACGTATCGCCAAGGACCTAACCGATACACAGTTAATCCTAATGTGTGGGCATAACGCTACGCTCGCCACGAAGTTGCAAGCTGTTATGCCGCAAGCGAAGCATGTCGTGTTGGGTTTCACCTCTGATGTTGATCGACTGATGCGGCTTAGCGACTTCTTCATTGGGAAGCCTGGGCCAGGCAGTTTGAGTGAAGCGATACATATGGGGCTCCCCGTCGTAACGATCAAAAACTCTTTGACGATGCCGCAAGAGCGTTACAACGCAACCTGGATTAGAGAAAACCAACTGGGGATTGTCGTCTCATCGATTGGCGAGATTAAGTCTGCGGTGGATGCGCTTATCCAGAAACTTCCCGTGTTTCAAGAATGCGTTGCGCGCATAGAAAATCGTGCCGTTTTTGAAGTGGTCGAAGCACTTAAAAAAATTATTGATTCGACGCCGACGAATTGATGCACACAGATTGTGCAATACCAATGAAGTAAGCAAGCGTTGGCGTGGCACGACCTGGAACTTTCGCAAGATCGTCCCAACGTCGAAGTGATAATGCTTCTCTGGCGTAAGGCATCGCTAAAAAATCACCAAGCTCCTGACCACTTAGCGGGCCACCTTGCAATGCGAGACTGCGTTTTGAATCTGGGGAGAGTGTGTCGTAGTAGCTGCGATCTAAAGCGCATAGCGCGCGTTTTCCCAAGACATGAAGCCGCACAGGGGCTGTAACATCTTCTTTGAAAACTGATTTTAAATGATGACTCGCGACGAATTGATGTTGATCATCAATGCCCCGTGACGTGGGTGTTTCGCCTTTTGGGTTGAGTAAATGACCGATGTCATGCAGGAGCGCTGCTGTGATCTGAGCGGCATTGGCTCCAGCTGCTTCGGCAAGCTGAGCGCATTGCAATGCGTGCTCGAGTTGGTTGATTCCTTCTCCAGCGTACGCGATATGACCATCGCGTAAAAATAGATTCTCGATGTCGTGTATCGAACTTACTTTCATTTCTGCTCAGTTGAAATCGTGCGAATTTTTTGTAGGACGCTGGGTAGATCTGCGACTGTATCGATTAGGAAGTCTGGATGCCCAGCAGCTAATCGCGATGCAACCCTTTTTCTTAACAGCGTTTTTTCAGATTCGGTCAGTGACCGCCACTGCTGATAGGTGAGTCCCGCCTCGTTGCCGCTGGCGAGTACTCCAACGGTCCAGCAGCCGCTGTGATAGCCCTCAAGTAGGCCAGGTACGGTGTCATCGACTTTCACCACAGCACGACTCGGCCAAATATCTAAGTCTAAAAAGCATTTGTACATGCCCATTGGGGTTGGACGAGAGGTGGGCAAATCGTCTGCGCAAACAAGATTGTCGGGTGTGAAGCCTTGGGCCTTGACCAGCGGCAGCACGACATCCATGATCTGGCGGTTATAGCCAGTCGTTGTGCCAATTTTTATTCCCTGTGACCTAAGATCGGAGGCTAACTCTAAAAATCCTGGAATAAGCGCTGCGTGTTCTGTCACGGCCGCCGCATTCATAGGTGTGAAAATATCGTACAGGCGATCGGTATCCCGTTCTGAGAAGGGACGGCCGAATTTCGATAGCCATTGTTTCTGCACTTGATCCAACTGACCAAGGGCATGTATGTGGTCCCACTTTGGCATACCCATGGGCCCGCGTGCATCCTCAATGGAAATGCTTATGCCTTCCTGGCTAAATAATTTGACAAAAGCACCCATTGGAGCATGGCTACCAAAATCAAAAATTGTCCCTGCCCAGTCAAACACAACGGCACGAATACGCATACTATTTTCGTCGGATGACATCGTATTAAATTCCCCAAGACTGCATAACTTCTTCCGCCAATCCAAAGGCGGTGCTAGCGCCGGTGCCGCTCGTGACGCTTACCACGCGGATATCCGAGTGGGGCGCCAAGATTAAGGCATCATGTTCTGTTGGTCCCACCGGGTAGCGACCAGTCCAGCGGTGAGTAACTTCATAGTGTGAGAGCAATAGCGTCTGTTCAAGATGCTTAAGAATTAAGCGATCAACTGCTTCTATCGCATACGGCTCATACGCGCACGCTGGATGGTGGGAGTCACCGACGACTAAGCTGCCGTCGTCACTTTGAACGACGATGAGATGTATGCCCGCTGCTAGAGAATCAAATTCCTCAACCTCGAGTCGAGCGAGTAACTCTTTGTGGCACCCCAGACCGGTATACCCAGCGTACCGAACAAAACTTAAATCGCTCATCACAGCCGAGCTGAGTTTAAAGGGTGCGGACGGTCTCACGCGAAGCATTTGTAGTTGAGTCAATCTAAGCTCAAATTCTTGGAGATAGCGCTTCGCAACACCATTTAGCTCTGTGCCTGGGCACAACACGATGCGCTCTGCGCATACAGGGCCGCCCGAAGTTTCAATTTGCGGCAATCCGCAGTCTAAAACTTCACAGTTAAACAAGAACTCGACGTTGAAGTGGCCACTGAGCCATGATGCGATTTGAGGTATCGCGTCACGTGATTCAACCCTTAACTCATGAGGGCTGTACAAGCCGCCGACGCAGGATTCAGAACGAACAGCAGGGCTCATTGTTGCCAGTTCGTCCTGCGTCAATAGAAAGCACTCTTCACCCATACTGGTCTGTTTAAAAGCCTCAAGAATTGCCATCGCTTCGGGGCGCTGGGCAGCGAGGGTGAGGCCTTGGTGACAGACGGGAATATTTGCTTGCGCAGCGATCTCGTGCCACAGATCTCTAGAGCGCTTTGCGCGGCGCCAAGTATCACCATCACGTTGGCCGGTTACTGTAATGAAACCGAAATTTCGAATGGAGGCACCCACACACCGTGGATCTCGGTCTATTACGATAACGCGAAGCCCAGATTTTGCGGCTAACCACGCATGAGCGAGCCCGACAATGCCCGCTCCAACAACTGCTAGATCATATTTTTTGGAGTTCATGTTGTGGGGATAGCTCAATGAAATTGCGACCGCGTCGCGTGTGTAGGGCGCATGCGATACGCCGCTCGGTCTCAATGCTCTGATCGTCAAGCGGAACTGTTGCACAGCCTAGGTCATGAAGCCAAGCGGCCAACTCATGTTCGTCGGAGATGATCGGCTGCATCGCGGCGCGCAGAAAAATCTCCATCTCCTCGGAGCTCTTACTTGCCAATTGATAGACCAGCGGAAGCCACCGACCGCAGGCTTCGCCGTGTGTTAAGCCTTGAAGCATGGTGTCGTCGTATGACAGGGCGTGAACCAGTGCCGTCTCAGTCAGCGCCATTGCCTGACCGGCCCAAAGCGCTGCGTTGGCCATATCTGTTCGCAGAGATACGTTCGTTGGATCAGCCTTAATTTGTGGCAAAACCTTTACGATTTGTTGTGCCGAAGACATTGCATAGGCGAACGCCTTTGGAATCCGGTTGCGATTCCAAATAGTTTCGAGTGCATGCGAAAGAGCATCGATTGCACTATCTCTGGTCACGGTCCACGGTGATGTCAACGCTAACTCAGGATCTACTACCGCCCAGTCGCCTACGACAGCGGGACCGTAGAGGGAGTGTTTTGATTTATGCTCCATATCCCAAATCGTTGCCGTCGCGGATACCTCGCTTCCGGTGCCGGCGGTGGTCGGCATCAAGATCATTGAGCATGAATCAAACTCGTCAATTTCTAGCTTCCGATCAAGAATCGAAGTGATTGACGTATTTGGCGGAAGATTTAACCGAAGTGATTTTGCTAAATCTAAGGTGCTTCCGCCTCCGATTGCGACAATTATCGGCAAATCACGTTTTGTGTGCGTTGTCCAAAACCTAGCTCGTAATTCATCTGCCAGTGCAACCGTCGGCAAACCATCAGGGCAGCGAATGATCTCTAATAGATTTTTCGCCAGCAGTGTGTGCAGTTCATCGATCAGTACCTCGGGAGCGTGGTGGTATACCAATACTACGACCGGATGCTGTGCAACAAGTTGCGGCAGCATCTTGCGACATCCCGGATAAATGACAATTTCAGGCTTGGTTGGCATCAAGTGACCTGCTTACGGAGATAGGCGGAGACTACGTCGATGATCGTGACTGAGGCAACAAGGATGATAAGTACGGCGCAAGTTTGTGCGTACTGAAAGCTTCGAATAACCTCGTAGAGGATGACCCCAATTCCGCCGGCACCCACCATCCCCACAACAGATGCAGATCGAACGTTGGATTCAAACCTGTACAAGCAGAATGAGATCCACATTGGCAGAACTTGAGGAATGATTCCGAAGATAATCTCGGCGAGACGCGAACCGCCGGCTGCTCTAATGCCCTCAACCGGACGGGGATCAATGGCTTCAACAGCCTCTGAAAAAAGTTTTGTTAAAGTGCCAGTCGTGTGTATGAATAGTGCAAGCACGCCAGCAAACGGACCTAATCCAACCGCGACGATAAAAAGTAGCGCAAATACCATCTCATTGACCGCGCGTAACGCATCCATCAGTCGTCGCACTGGTTGGTAGACTAAGGGGCTTACAACATTCGATGCGCATAAGAACCCAAGTGGAATCGAAGCGGCAACGGCCAACAGGGTGCCCCACAGCGCTATGTGTATGGTGACGATCATCTCTTTAATGTAGATGCGCCAGTCCATGAAATTTGGCGGGAAAAAGTCTCGTGCGAGCGTGACTATATTCCCGGAGTGTTTAATTAAATCCAAGGGACGGATCTCCGCCCCTTGCCATGCCCAACCAGCGATAATGACTGCAACCACCCACCCCAAGTAGTAGCGCAACCCGGGGCGGTTCGACTCTGCGTGTGCGCGGATACGTTCGAGCGCGTCGTTGTGGTGTGTAGCGTTCATTATTGAAGCTTGGCGAGCGCCTGATCGATTTCTGCCAGCTTCGCAGCCCGCTCAGCATCGGTCAAGCCAGGCGCTGATTCAAACTTTTTGCGGTCTTTGAAAAGCTCAAGTTGGCGAATTGGCTTGAGTTGATCGTTTGTCGATGCACGAAATCCACCATAGTTGTAGATGTTTTTCAAGATAAGCTTCTCAGCCTCATCTGTCTTCGCATAATTCAAGACAAAAGTGCGAATTTTTTCTTTGACAGCTGGATCTAGATCTTTACGCCAAACAAAAGGGTCACTCGGAATAAGTGGACTCTTCCATATAATTCGCAATTGCTCGTACAAGTCGGGGCGACTTGTCTGTAGGCGGCCCATGTCCTCGGTGTTATTGGTCGCTACGTCCAGTTGCTTTGCAAGAACTGCTTGAATGTTCGATCCATGGCTGCCATTGCGAACTGTTTTGAATACAGCACGGGGCTCTACTTTGCGTTCAGCAAACACATAGTAGGTCGGAACCAAGAAACCCGATGTTGAATTGGGATCGCCAATCCCGAAATTAATGGACTTTGCATTCTTGAAGACGTCATCAAGATTTTGATATGGCGAATCCTTGTGCGTGATGAGTAACGCTTCGTAGCCGAAACTTCCATCGGCATACATGAGCTGTGCGAAGATTTCACCATTCGCACGGTCGACTGCTTCCATCGCGGCTTTGTTGCCATACCAAGCAACCTGCACTTTATTGAAGCGCATTGCCTCAATCACGCCTGCGTAGTCCGTTGCGTAAAACGACTTGACCGTTAGCCCCGTTTTCTTTTCCATATCCTTGAAAAAGGGTTCCCATTTTTCACGCTGCGCCGAGGCCGAATCTGTCGCGATGATACCGAATGACACTTCCTGCGCGACAGCTGTGATCGTACTCAAAGCCATACATGCACTAAGCAAAAATTTTTTTAATTTCATCTTTCTCTCCAGTTAGACTACTCAGGCACCAACAAGTGAAATGTCTTTTTCGTTGATGTTTCGCGTGACAGACGTGTGGTCTGCCATTAACTCTTGTGCTTCGGATCCGTAGAGGGCTTTGAGGCGTTGCTCGGTGAGTTCCTCAATGGGTCCGTCAAAAACGAGTCGACCTCGACTCATTCCTAAAGCTCGCCGGCAATAGGTTCGAGCGATTGAAATCTGATGCAAGCTGACAATAAGTGTCATGCCCAACTCTTTCGTGAGCCCAAAAAGTACGTCCATCACTTTTCGAGCAGATTCTGGGTCGAGAGAGGCCACAGGTTCATCCGCGAGTAATAGTTTCGCTCCCTTTAATAGCGCTCTGGCAACAGCTACGCGCTGCTGCTGGCCGCCGGAGAGTGTTGAAGCACGCTGATAGGCTTGTGGCCCGAGCCCTACCATGTCCAGACACTCCAGGGCTTGGACTCGCTCTTCCTCGGAAAAGCGGCGTAATAGTATGTCTAGAGGACTTTTTGTGTGCAGACATCCCATCAAGACATTCGTGATGACGTCGAGCTGTCCGACGAGATTAAATTGTTGAAAAATTACGCCCGTTACCTTGCGAGCTTCTGAGATTTCCCGGCAGAAGCGATCGGACTCCAGCGCGCGCTTTGAATCGATCACAATGTGACCGCTTTCAGCGTCCATACGAGCGAGGCCGCACAACATACGAATCAGCGTTGACTTCCCTGACCCGGACGCGCCTAGCAGAGCAACGCATTCGCCTGACGCCACCGAGAATGAAACACCGTCAAGCGCTTTGAAGCGCGTTTGTTGTCCCTGCGATGCCGTCCCAAATGTCTTGTTTACATTGTGCGCTGCAATCATTTGAGTCCCAGAGGACTGTGGTGTCAATTGAGAAAAGTTCATTCCATCGACTGTAAAGTTCGATTGTTACAAGTCGATGAAATCGAAACATTACAGGCGCCGTGTATCTAAACTGCAACGACATGCTCTACCGATTCAGACTGCTGGGTCGCGCCGCGGTATGGCCAGTGGATTACCCGTAGCTCCCCCGTGTAAGTCTCTACGATGGCCGATAGGCTCTCAACCCAGTCGCCGTCGTTGCAATATAAAATTCCATTTATTTCGCGTATCTCGGGCCGATGGATGTGCCCGCATAAGACACCGTCGTAGCCACGACGTCTGGCCTCGTCAGTAACGACAGTCTCAAATTCAGTGATGAACGAAACCGCATTTTTAACTTTATGTTTTAGATACTGTGATAACGACCAATAGGACAGTCCAAGTTTATGCCTCGCATGATTGAATGAGTTATTCAATCGCAAAATAAGGGAATATAACGAGTCGCCAAGATAGGCCAACCACTTTGCATGTTGAATAATGCCGTCGAAAAGGTCTCCGTGCGTGATCCAAAGCCGTCTACCGTCTAAGAGTTCGTGTGTTGCTTCATCAAGAATTTCGATCTCCCCGAAGGCCATACCGAGAAACTGTCGAAGTACTTCATCATGATTCCCCGCAATATAAGTGACTTGAGTGCCTTTTCTTGATTTGCGTAGAATTTTTTGCACCACATCATTGTGACTTTGCCGCCAGTACCACCCTTTTTTTAGTTGCCAGCCATCAATGATGTCGCCGACAAGGTAGAGCTTTTCTGATTCGTTCCACTTGAGAAAATCAAGTAGATATTCCGCCTTACAACCAGGTGTTCCTAAATGTATGTCTGAGATCCAGATCGCACGGTACTTTTCTGGACACTGAGCCGGAATGAAGTATTCGGGAGGGGGCATAAGACGTGGTTTCCTAGATCGACTAATAAGGTTTCGCAATGTTGATTGCAACAATCGACCGGAATATCTCTTCTGTACGTGAGAGGACGACGGTCCAACTGTTATTTAATGCAGTTTGGCGAGCTTGAATGCGTATGTCATCGAGATGTGTAGCATTCTGTGCGATCGTCTCGGCTGCAGATTGGAAGCCACTCTCATCGTCCGGTAGAAGCAACATGCCATTTTTTTTGTTGATAATGAGTTGGCCCGCGGCAGCATGATCATATGCAACTACACAGACCCCGCTCGCCATGGCTTCGAGCGTTACATTCCCAAATGTCTCTGTTAGGCTCGGGAATAAAAACAAATCAGCACTTGCGTAGTGTTCGGCAAGATCTTGCCCGCGCCTTGGTCCGGCGAAGATTGCATCGGGACAAAGTTTTCGCAATGCGTCGGCCTCTGGGCCATCTCCGACGAATACAAGCTTCACGGACTCTAAATGCTGTTTGAGGCGCGCATACGTGCGTATAACAACCTCAAGATTCTTTTCAACAGCAAGGCGACCAACAGATAGTAATACGACCGTTTGAGTGCTTGCCCCCCATGACGCGCGCAACGTTTCGCTTCTGTGATTTGGTGAAAATTTATCTGTGTCCACCCCACGCGGAACGACGATCAGCCGTTCAAATCCTCCCACGACCAATTCGTCCTTTAGCCGTTGAGTGGGAACCATTGTGCATCTTGCGGCATTATGAAATTTACGCAAATAGGAAACGATTGTGCTCTTCAACCAGCCCAGTCCATAGAGGCGACTGTATGCGTGAAAGTTTGTTCTGAAATCCGCGCTCACAGGAATGCCAAGTTTATGTGCGGCGCGTGCTGCCGACCATCCCAATGGACCTTGTGTGGTGATGTGTACTAAATCTGGGCGATGTGCTGTCCATAATTTGCGTAGACTACCTATTGCGGGAAGTCCCATCCGCAGTTGCTTGTACATGGGGATTGGAGCGCCGCGTACGAGCAGCTCTCCAGGCTGTGTGGTGTGTGCGGGTTCTTCAACACGGCGTGGGCGTATGAGTGTTATTTCGTGTCCGCGTTCTCGCAAGCCTGTTACGACGATTGAGACAGTGTGTGCAACACCATTAATGTCTGGAGGGTATGTCTCTGTCACTACAGCTACGCGCAGGCTAAGCTTATCTGGAACGATGTGCTCTACCTCAATTGAAAGCGGTTCTTTCATTGCTGATCTATGTAGACAGAATGCGAGCAATGTACATAGCCAATATAACGATTCGATGACAATAGCCAGCGTCGCTGACATTAAAAATTAATGTCGTTGTCACAAAAGCTTCATCATTCTGTTGCGTTCATCTGAAATAATTCACGCATTAGGTCGTAAGTTAACTTGATCTAAAATTTTCTATAAAGGACGAGTAATGAAAGAGCTTCTGCGAACACTTAAGGTACAGAGATGGGATGATCATCGCTACTACCACCACAGTCGGATTAATCAGAGCCTTCATTTTGTCAGTGCGATTTCCTTTTTGATTTCTTACGTTTTGTTATTTATCAATCCGGTCGCTGCGTCATTTGTTGCTTGGTTGGTGGCGATGACCACTCGCCAATCGGGCCACTTTTTTTTCGAGCCCAAGGGGTACGATCATGTGAATCAGGCGACACATGAGCATAAAGAAGAGATTAAGGTCGGGTATAACTTAAATCGTAAGATCGTTTTGTTATCCATCTGGGCAGCGATCCCGGTTATTGCTTACTTTGCTCCGGAATGCATTACATGGATGGTGCCGCACGCCTATGAGGATACGTTCCTACGCCTAGTGGGAATGTCTTGGCTTATGTTAGGGGTAGCGGGTTTGGTATTTCGCATGGGGCAGCTATGTTTTATTGATAGTGCGCAGTCGGCGTGTGCTTGGGCAATAAAAATAATTACCGATCCGTTTCACGATATTAAGTTGTACTATCGCTCGCCACTGTATTTGTTGCGTGGCGAGCTCATCGATCCAATGCCGCATATTCAAAATTCAAAATAGATTTTCAATGCATTGAAAATTTATGTGCGATCAATTCTCTCAGTAGTCGACGCTGAATGGTCTTGTTGGTCTGACCATTTGGCGTCCACCACCAAGCATCGTCATGCATTTTTTGAGCAGCTCGCACAAAGCGTGCTACGAACAATTCGAAATCAGCATCGCTAAAATTCAAGCTAAATATCATCCGCCCCGTGCCGACCCAACTGAGTGCGATGCCCTCACGCTTCAGGTAAAACTGAAGCATCCAGTTGTAGCGGCTCGGACTTGTGTAAAGAACTGTCCACACAGTCGACATCCCCTCTATGCGCAAAGGCAGCTTTGCATTCAACAGGCGAGCGTTGAGTGTCCGCAGTCTACTATCCCAGGTGTCGTCCAGCGTTTTATAGAGATGTACGACTGGCTCTGTGTCAATTCGTCGAAGAAAGGAGTTCATGGCGCCCATTACGTAGGGGCTTGCATTGAATGTTCCTCTTGCAAAACACAGGTCACCGGGATTCTTATCCTTGTAGCGCTTCATCAGGCTGTGCGGTCCGCACACTACGCCGATTGGAAGACCTCCACCCAATGTTTTTCCATATGTAACCAAGTCTGCTTCGATTCCAAAGTATTCTTGCGCGCCGCCCTGAGCCAGTCTGAAGCCGAGAAAGACTTCGTCCAAGATCAGTACGATGCCCCGCTCAGTACAAACCTCGCGCAATTCTTGCAGCCAACGTGTGTAGGCCGCGCGATCAAAAAGGGCGCGACGACTTCCACTCAACAAGGTCGAATCAGTTGGCGCGCTTTGATTTGGGTGCATGGCTTGGATAGGGTTTACCAATACGCAGGCAATATCTCTTCTGTTCCGCAAAACACGCAATGTGTTTGTATGCATTTCTCTAAGCGTCAGCGTGTGCGACGAGGGGGGCATAGGGTTGCCGGGTCCCGGCTGTACGTCATCCCACCACCCGTGGTAAGCAGAGGTGAACCGCACAATTTTTCTTTTTCCCGTGCTGTAGCGCGCTACGCGGACTGCCTGCATGACGGCCTCGGTGCCCGACATGTGGAACGAGATCTCGTCCTTTCTAGAAATTTTTCTCAAGCGTTCAGCGTTTTCAAGTACGCAGGGATGATACGAGCCCAGCACTGGCCCCAAATCTCCAACGATTTTGATCCCATCATCGATGCATGCCTTATAGAAATCTTGCCCAAAGAGGTTGACACCGTAGGATCCTGTGACATCAATAAATTGTTTGTTGTCTGCATCGGTCAGATGAACACCTTCACTACTCGTCCAGAAGCTACCAAGTTGAATGTGTTCTTGAAGGTATTCGCGAAATTGAAACGGTACTCGGTATTGATTAATCAATTGAAGATCCGAGATCATCGGTTTGATTTTTTTGGTGAGGGCGAGTGTGTTTGGGGATCCTTCTCTAAGATCTTCCCCCAAAGATTTCAAAGCAGTCTGTCTGCGCTGTGCAATATCGTCAGGGGCGTCATCGCAATTGAACCAACGATTTGGTGTGTACGAGTAACTAGGAATCATCCCAGTTATGCGTTTGGCCCATCGAAGGTGACCACCCAAGGAAGGATATTTAGCAAGGGAAAGTTGAATTCGTTGCCAAGCTTTTTTGGCGACGATCCAGGTGATGAGGAGCACAAGGATGTATTGCGCAATGTGCAGTATGTCTAAGGGATATTCGATCATGGAGCCTCGCAATAAAAGCTCCTTTTTATGAAAATTGGATGACTAAATGATGACTTTTAGCAAACAAATTAGAAACATTGTTCAAAATGAGGATATCAATTTTCTATTAACAAATCGGATACCAAGAACGGCGACAACGCAATTCATGGGGTGGTTTAGCAAATTGCGTATTCGTTGGGTCTCCAGGCTATCGATTGCGGTCTGGCGTCTGTTTGCCGACCTGGATTTGTCGGAAGCTAAGAAGCAAAAGTTCGATAGTTTGCACGATTGTTTCACCAGAGAGTTACGAGAGGGTGCCCGAGCGATAGATTTTGATCCTGAAGTGTTTACTAGTCCCTGCGATGCAATCGTTGGCGCGTGCGGACGGGTCGTTGCGGGCCAGTTATTTCAAGCTAAAGGATTTCCGTACTCCATCAAGGAGCTCATGGGACAGAACGAAGACGTTAAGGTTTGGGAGGACGGGTGGTACGTCACCCTAAGGCTGACTTCTGCCATGTATCACCGCTTTCACGCCCCCTACGATGGTGCGATTCAAAAAGTGGTGTACATGTCTGGTGACACTTGGAACGTTAATCCGATTGCGCTCAAGCGTGTCGAGAAGCTATTTTGTAAAAACGAACGCGCCATGATCTCCATGACGGTTGGTAGCGAAGGATATCGTGTCGCTCTAGTTCCCGTCGCTGCAATCTTAGTCGCCAGCATTCGTTTGCATGCGATTAATACGCTGTTTAGTACGCGATATACGGGTGAGACAACGATCGAATGTCAGCAGGCCTTCGCGAAAGGTCAAGAGCTCGGTTGGTTTGAGCATGGATCGACGATCATCGTTTTTGCGCCGAGAGAATTCAGCCTTTGCGCCGCCATCGAACCGGGCGCGCGCGTTCGAATGGGTCAACCTTTGATGAAGATGCCGAACCAGGGCGTCTCGCTGCACGCAAGTAGTGCTGCTTATGGCGGTGTATCACCATGACTCGCGGTTTTTACTACGTTATTGGTGCGCAAACTTTTTCGGCACTTGCGGATAACGCTTTATTTATCGCCGCAATTGCTCTGATTCAACAGCTTTCCGGTCCAGATTGGATGGCTTCTATTATGAAATGGTGGGTGGCGGTGGGGTATGTGGTCTTGGCACCTTATGTTGGTGCATTTGCTGACACGTACCCCAAAGGCCGCGTTATGTTGTGGACAAATTCGCTGAAGATCTGCGGTTGTGTGTTGATGTATTTTCACGGCGCATTTAGTCTGTCGGACGATGGGCAGATTGCCCTTGTCTGTTGCGCCTTCGCGGTTGTTGGTATTGGGGCGGCGGCATATTCGCCCGCGAAATACGGCATCATCACAGAAATGCTTGCCCCCGCTGATTTGGTCAAAGGAAATAGTTGGATTGAGGGAATGACGGTTCTCTCAATCATCCTTGGTGCAGTGTTAGGTGGCATATTGATATCACCCTCGGTTGCATCGTGGTTGCTCGCGATTCCCGCAATCAGAGTGCTAGCGTCATCGCCAGCAGAGGCTGCGATTGTTGTTATTTCACTTTTATATGCGGTCGCGGCCTACCTGAACTTCAAGATACCCGACACTGGCGTTCGCTACGAGCGGCAATCTATTCATCCTGATGCGCTAAACCGAGAATTTTTTCGGTACGTCTTAGTGTTGTGGCGCGACAAACTTGGACAAATTTCATTGGCTGTTACAACCTTGTTCTGGGGCGCTGGTGCGACGCTGCAGCTTGTTGTGATCGAGTGGGGTCGTGTACATCTCGGCTATCGACTAGATCAAGCAAGCGTATTGATGGGTGTCGCAGCAGTTGGCACAATTTTTGGTGCAGTGGCCGCATCGAAGGTCAGTATCCAGCGATCACTATCCGTGCTGCCTGTCGGTGTTTGTATGGGCTTGATCGTGCTGCTTATGCCATTCGTGGAGTCGACATGGTCTGTCTACACGTTATTGTTGCTAATTGGTGGGCTGTCAGGATACTTTGTTGTCCCAATGAATGCGTTGCTGCAGCATCGCGGGCATGTATTGCTATCGGCAGGCCATTCAATAGCAGTACAAAATTTTAACGAGCAGCTCAATATCCTCGCAATGGTCTCATTGTATGGCTTGATGCTGTGGTTTGAAGTGCCCATCAATGCGATTATCATCGCCTTCGGAGTGCTCGTTGCGGCACTCATGGCACTTATCATCCGATGGAGTCATGTCAACCAAGCCAGTACTCCTCAATTGAATCAACAAATTGGCGACACTGGTCGAGGACGTTCTTTGTGATTCTTGCTATCGGCGGCTACCGATCGAAGCCGAAATGTCGTCGGTATCGCGCGCCCATGTTATTAACAGATAGGAGCATGGGAAAGTCGGCAGTATTAAAATCTGGATCCCAAGCGGGCTCGCCGCAAATACGAGCCCCAAGCTTTTGGTAACCAGCCAGCAGTGCAGGCGCCTTAGCCGGAAGGGCGCTATCGAGTTTTTCGACGGGATAGCGGTTGAGTGGGGTGACGCACAACGCGTCGGGCTGGTTGACCGTGTCCCGGGCATCGCGCCATACTTTAGCTGCAGTAACTCCATCATCCCGCAAACTGACACTCGCACAGCCAAACACGTATTGGTGATTGCCGCGCTTTAATATTTCCGCCAGACCAGACCAGAGCATCATGAGTGCGCCTCCTTGTCTGTACGACTCGTGAATGCATGCGCGTCCGAACTCAACAAGTTGTGTACGAATATCCCCTAGTCCAGTTAAATCAAACTCGGATTCCGAGTAGTACCCGCCGGCGCGAGTTGCGTTGTAAGGTGTCAGAATTCGGTACGTTCCGACAATCTCATCCGTTTCGAGGTCTCGTACCATTAAATGGTCACACCAATGATCGAAAGCGTCACTGTCTACGCCAGGGATGTTTGAGTGGAAGTCCGCACCATATTCACTTTTAAATGTCTCGTAGCGCAGACGCTGTATGAGGTCGAGCTCTTTGGTTGTTTGAGCGAGTCCAACGACCAAGCCGCTTCGACTGGGTGCATCGCTTGGTGGGCTGATGAAGCTGGAGGCGCCATGTACAAGTTCGAGCATCGAGTCTGTCTCCTGTGATGCTCGACATTGTGAAAATAATATGTTTCAAAAAAGTGACTATTTCATTAAATATTTATGATTTTGAATCGTTCGTGATGCTTGGGGCTTGTCATCTTATCGTCATGTTCTGTTGTTGAAATACTTTCTTTCTCAAGGAAGCGGCGATGTCAAACGATTTAGATGATCAGTCTGTTAATTTTTCAGGAAACACAAATTTCCAAGACGTTTTGTCCTCGGCGGTGGAAAATCGCGGCCGTCGAAATATCATCAAAGGCGGACTAGGCTTCGCAACGCTCGCGGCGCTGCCTGGTGTCGCCATAACGTCCAAAGCCGTTGGACAGACTCTACCCGCTTCACTAGCGTTTCCCTCGGTTGCTAAAAGTCTGCTTGATGAAGTTGTTCTTCCGCCAGGATATAGCTTTAGTATTTTGCACGCTTCTGGCGACCCAATAGACCCATCTGTGCCCGCATACACGAATGCAGGGCTGGAAGTGGATGACTGGTCTCATCGCATTGGGGATCACCATGACGGCATGGATATTTACTATATCGATGAAAACGGTCATTACTCGCAGGCCGCAACATCGAGAGCAGTCTTGTGCGTAAATCACGAAAGCTCAGCGGACTCGCATTTTTTGCATCCCTTGGGTCAGACTTCGAATGGACAGTCGCGTAAAAAGTTTGATCAGTTCGGCGCATGGGATTTAGGTGTACGCCCTGAGCTTGAGGTGCTGAAAGAAATCAACTTACACGGCGTGTCAATTGTTGAGTTGCAAAAGACTAACCGCGGATTCTCATACAAAATTGATTCGAAATTGAATCGTAGAATTACAGCTCAGACTCCGATGAGAATCGCTGGAGCGGCTGAGCATCTAACGGATATTCGAAAAATGTTGCGCACTGCATTTGATCCGTCTGGTGCGACATCTCGCGGAACTCTCAATAATTGCGGACATGGTAAGACGCCATGGGGCACGTACCTTACTTGCGAGGAAAACTGGGCGCGTTACTTTCAGATCGCGCCCGGAGCAAATCCTGGCGATGCAAACCACACCGTGTCACTCAAGCGCTACGGAGTGGCATCAGCACCATTGGATCCAAAAGCATCGAAAGCGTTCGGACAAGGTTGGCATACGGTATCTGACTCGGACACGCGGTTCACGCGCTGGAACTTAGCGGTACTAGCGTCTGACCCGTCTGGGGACTTCCGTAACGAAGCCTATACGTTTGGATACAACGTAGAGATTGATCCTTTAAACCCAGCCTCTCAACCGGTGAAGCGCGTTTCAATGGGCCGCTTTGCCCATGAAGCAGCTGTTTGTGGCGTCCCCGTGGCTGGACAACCGTTGGCCTTTTATATGGGCTGTGATTCAGTCAATGAATATATTTACAAATTTGTGAGTAAAGCACTTTGGGATCCCAAAGATGTTGGCGGTGGTTTGTCAATTGGCGATAAGTATCTTAATGAAGGCGTTTTGTACGTTGCTAGATTTGATGCGGATGGCACTGGTAAATGGTTAGAGCTTTCATTCAATCAGCCAGCCATTGCAAATTTTTCAAAGTATCAATTTACTAACCAAGCAGATGTTTGGATTAATGCCCGTCTAGCGGCTGATGCGGTGGGCGCTACACCGATGGACCGTCCTGAATGGGGTGCGGTAAACCATGCGAATGGGGAAATATATTTCGCCTTAACCAATAACAACATCGCGAGTCGGACGCCCGCCAAGGTGAACGCTGCCAATCCACGCAGTTACGCCGATACTGACGGACGCAAGGCAATGGGCAATCCAAATGGCCACATCATTCGTTTTCGTGAAACGGACGGGCTCTCGACTGCGGCGACTTTTGTTTGGGATATCTTTCTATTCGGCGCTGAGGATGATCTTGGCGCCGCAAACTTGTCTGGATTGACTGCCTCAAATGACTTTTCGTCGCCTGACGGACTTTGGTTCAGCAAGGCAACGGGAATTTGCTGGATCCAAACTGATGACGGGGCAATGACAGACGAGTCCAACTGTATGATGTTGGCCGCCATTCCCGGTACAGTTGGTGACGGGGGGAAGCGAACGGTTGAAAATAGGGTGACGGTTGCCGGCGCAGAGCTCGTCGGCACTCAGGAGACCTTTATTGGAGCCGCGCTGGGTGAGGGACGCTTAAGGCGCTTTTTGGTTGCACCCAGAGGCTCCGAGGTCACGGGAGTGACGGAAACTGCTGACGGCAAGACGCTGTTTGTGAATATCCAGCATCCCGGTGAGAAAACTCCCGCGCTCGGGGAGGCTGCTCAGTTTAAACTTGAGAGCAGTTGGCCAGGCAATGTGGGGTATGGTAAACCCGGGCGTCCAAGGTCAGCCACCATCGTCATTACCAGAGATGATGGCGGCCTGATTGGTCTCTAATTCAATCAGGTGGTCTTGTGCCTCGTAATCAAAATGAAATATTTAGTGGTTAAGGTATCGTCCACACTGTAATGCTACGTTTTTAGTTTAAGGTCCGTAGGGGCTCATAGGAACCGATATGCCTGACAAACACATCTCCTCGCAGTTTGATATGGAGTTGAATGCGCTGTGCAGTAGTTTGCTTGAAATGGGCGGACTGGTGGAGTCGCAAACACAAGAGGCGATGGCTGCGTTTACCGACATGAATCTCGAGCGCTGTGAGGCGGTGATTGCCCGAGAAAAATTGATTAATGCGAAAGAGATTGAGATCGACTCGGGCTGTACAGAAATCATCGCTAAGCGTCAACCAACGGCACGCGATCTTCGATTGATTATGGCTATTTCTAAGGCCAACACCAATTTAGAGCGTGCCGGCGATGAGGCAGAGAAGGTCGCCAAGCGAACGCGCAAGATCATTCGTAAAGGCGTCGAACACAACATTAATGTGGCAGAAATTATTATCTCTGGGCAAATGGCGCTGAAGCAACTACGTCAGAGCTTAGATGCGTTTGCCAGACAAGACGCGGCAGCCGCCGCCGCGATTGTTCTCGATGATAAGCAGATCGATGAAGAGTTTCGGGCATTCGTTCGCAAGCTGACCTCATACCTTGCTGAGGATCCTCACACCATTGCCACTGGGCTGGATATTCTGACAATCGCAAAGTCGATCGAGCGCATTGGTGACCACGCCAAAAATATTGCGGAGTTCATTATTTATGTTGTGGGTGGCGATGATCTTAGGCACATGCCCAAGAGCGAGTTAATACAGCGCGCGACGGAATAAGGATCGCTTGATGAGTCAACGAATTTTGGTTGTTGAGGACGAGCCTTCGATTTCCGAGCTGATTGCGATCAATTTGCTTCATAGTGATTACGTCGTCGATCGGGCCTTTCAGGCAGACGAGGCGACCCACTTAATGCGACAGACAATGCCTGATCTGATCATTCTGGATTGGATGTTGCCGGGGAAGTCTGGGGTTCAATTCGCGAAAGAGCTGCGCGCAAATGAAGCCACAGCGATGGTTCCTATTTTAATGCTGACTGCAAAAAGTGAAGAGGCAGACAAGGTGTTAGGGTTGGATTCGGGTGCGGATGACTACATGACGAAGCCCTTTTCAACCAAAGAGCTTTTGGCCCGCGTGAAGGCGCTGTTACGTCGTCATAGTCGCGCGCCCTCCCAAGATGAGTTAATGGTGCTGGGTGCCATGCGACTTGATCCGGTTACGCATCGCGTAACGGCCGAGTGGCCAAACGCAACGCGCCGTGAGATTGTAGTGGGTCCTACTGAGTTTAGGTTGTTACAGTTTCTAATGAGTGCGCCCGAGCGGGTACACTCGCGCGCCCAATTGCTCGACCATGTTTGGGGCAATGAAGTCTTTATAGAAGAACGAACCGTGGATGTGCATATTCGTAGGCTGAGGGTTGCACTGGCCGTCGCGAAATGTGATGCCTACATTGAAACAGTTCGCGGAGTCGGTTATCGTGCAACCCGGACACCCAGTCCAGCTGTGGACGGTGATAGATCCTAGTCAAGGTTGCCCGGAGCGTCGTACTTAATGTCAGCAGCAGCGTGGCGTTTCGTTTTTTGTATCGGTGCCTCAATCGCGCTTGCGCTATTAGGGTATCGCTGGTTTGAAGGGTGGGGCGCTTATCTTTTTGGTGTGCTTCCGCTCTTACTGCCTTTGGCATACTCTTATTACAACCTGCAGCGGTTGCAAGCTAACCCATCGCCCAATGATGACCAGGGGCTAAATGCTATCGGGACTTGGGGTGATGTATTCGCGCAGCGTCAGCGTATGTTGACCGAGCTGCGAGACCGTATCCATGCAATTGAGCAACAGCATGATCGTTTTATTCAAGGTTTTCAAGCATCGCCTAATGGCGTCATCATGCTTGATGCAGAGAACCAGGTTGAGTGGTGCAACTCTAGTGCAGAGAGATTTTTCGGATTAGATTTTCGAAAAGATGCGAAACAGAGTATCACGCACCTCGTTCGTCATCCTGAGTTTGTTGGTTACTTAAACGCAGCAGACTTTGATAATCCAATCATCATTGAACGCATGGGTGTTGCAGCAACCCTGACAGTGGTCGTTCAAGTGTTTCCGTTTGCAGACAACCAGTCGTTATTGCTAGCGCAGGACATCACAGATTTGCAACGTACGGAGGCGATGCGCCGAGATTTTGTTGCTAATGTCTCTCATGAGATCCGTACGCCGTTGACTGTGCTAATCGGATTTCTGGAAACAATGCAGTCCATTGAGTTAGCGCCAGACCAACAAAGCCGCTACCTTGATTTGATGATGACGCAATCGCGTCGCATGAAAAATCTAGTCGAGGATTTGCTGACTTTGGCGAAGCTGGAGGCGAACTCCAAAGTTGCTGCCTATACGCCGTTCAACGTTGTTGCGGAGATGGGGTCTTTACGTTCAGATGCTGAGGCGCTGTCAAAGGGCAAGCACCTTATTGACTTTTCGGTGGAAACAACTCACCTGTTGATGGGAGAGCAACGAGAGCTGCAGTCGGCGTTTGGCAATCTCATCTCTAACGCGATTCGGTACACGCCAGAGGGTGGTTCCATTTCAGTTAAGTGGTCAATGGGTAGCGATGGATTCGGAGAATTTGCTGTCACTGATACTGGGCCGGGCATCGATTCGGCGCACCTCGCACGACTAACCGAACGGTTTTATCGGGTCGATGGGAGCCGTTCGCGTGACACCGGAGGTACAGGTCTTGGTCTCGCAATCGTTAAACATATTGCGACGCGTCATCATGCTCAGCTACAAATCACTAGTACGCTCGGTAAGGGCAGTACATTTACGTTGCGTTTCGCTCCAGAGCGAGTGAGTCCTGTAAACGCAAACCTTTGACGGCGGCCAAGATCCCAAGATCCAAAAGCGGTTCGAACAAAATTACCGCGATATAGGCCGTGGCAAAGGTGGCGAGTCCACTCAATGTTGTGGCGTTCACCCCCTGCCCGTACAGCGTCCAAAATGTCACCCATGCCACAACCCCACCTTGAAAGATGAGCGATAGCTTGAGAGTTTGACGGTAAGACAGATCAACATAAGCGGTTGAGGGTTTGACGATGTGCCGGGAGATTGCTGCCAACGTGAAGAGTGGAACAAGTAGTGTGGTGACATTCATTCCTAGTTGCGGCAAATCGGTTGGCGCAAAAAATACACCTTGGATCAACAATCCGAGCGCCAGCCCGATGGCGGTGGGTGCCAAGCCGAAGAGTAAAAATAAAGTACTACCTAAAATCAGATGCACTTCGGACACACCTACCGGGTGGTGCCAAAGCACCTCAAATGAGCAAAAAACGATCAGTGTGGTGATCAGTGTTCGAAAAAGCGTTGAACGTAAACCGTGAGCCTTCACAGTATCGCGCGTCGCTTTCGCCGTGAGGATGCACGCTACCCCAGCAGTTGCCACGCTAAGAAAAATTTTTGCACCGTCGACAACTCCGGGTTCAATATGCATGCTCAAGCACTCGCTAAGGGTTTTGGTCTGGATGGCAGGGAATGCCAGTTACGTAGACCAACAGTATCGTTCCGCTTGGCTTTCGTCAACTTGCTTTTGAGGGTCGACGCTTTCAATTTAGCCCATCAGTGAGGGAATCTGGTTTAAGCTCGAGATATACATGATTAATATAAGTGTCTGTAGCCCCGGCCTTGATCTAATTCGACTTTTAGAGCGTGTTTGAGTGTCAGCAAGCATTATCCCGACGAGACGGCTCCACTTTGGCAAATGGTTTTTGCGCGTATTCGTGTTTCTGATTTACGCGGTCATGCTGTGCCCCCTTATTTTTGTAATCTGGCTAAGCTTCTTTAAGGACTCAATTCTCTACTTCCCGCCTTCTGGATATACCCTGTCTTGGTATCACAACGCGTGGCAAAACCAGTCATTTGTAAACGGATTTATGTTTAGTTTGCAGTTGGCGATCGTGTCGGCGCTTATAGGTGTCTCGTTGGGGGTTATCGCTGCGCTTGGGTTGATTCGATACCGTTTCAGTGGCGCTAAGTACGTCAATACTCTTTTGTTATCGCCTTTATTGATGCCTGGAATCGTTGCAGGCATAGCAATCTATTTGTTTTACTTGCGCACTGAAAATTTTCTAGACCATGACATCGTTGGTACCTTGGGCGGTTTAGTACTCGCCCACATTTGTTTGACAATACCTTGGACAGTCCGACTGGTATCAGCCAGTATGCATGGACTAGATCCCTCGATCGAAGAAGCGGCTCGTAATCTGGGAGCAAACGGTCGTATTGCTTTCTTGCGCATCACCTTGCCAATGTTGCGTCCTGCAATTGTTGCGGCTGCGTTATTCAGCTTTATTGTTTCTTTTGAGAACCTTGAGGTTTCATTGTCGCTCGTGGGGCCTGGTAGCACGACGCTACCTATCGCAATCATGCAGTACCTTGAGTTCAATCTTGATCCCACTATTGCGGCGGTTTCATCAGTTCAAATACTTCTGCTCGGTATCATCATGTTGGTGACTGACCGTTTCGTCAAACTCAGTCAAGTGGTGTGAATTCATGGCTAACGTTTCCCTCCTTCATCTCAAGAAGCAGTTCGGTCAATCTGTCGCAGTATCAGATTTTTGTCTCGAAATTGCGGATGGTGAACTTGTCTCCTTCCTTGGCCCCAGTGGCTGTGGGAAGACGACCACACTAAGGATGATTGCTGGTTTTATCGATCCAACAGCAGGCCGTATTTTGATTGGCGGGACGGACGTCACCGCATTGCCCGTGCATCAACGCAATACGGGGATGGTATTTCAGCGCTATGCGCTATTTCCCCACATGACGGTCGCCCAAAACGTATCTTTTGGACTTGAGATGCGGAAAATTTCTGCAATAGAGCGCGACCGCCGTATCAATCTCGCGCTCGATATGGTCCGGATGACTGAATTCAAAGATCGTTTTCCTCGACAGCTCTCGGGGGGGCAGCAACAGCGTGTTGCTATTGCGCGTGCCCTTGCGATCGAACCCAAGGTCTTTTTATTGGATGAGCCACTGTCTAACTTGGATGCCAAACTTCGTTTGGAGGTACGAGAGGAAATTCGCGCGCTACAAAAAAGACTTGGTTTAACGACGATTTTTGTGACGCACGACCAAGAGGAGGCGCTCGCGATATCAGATAGGATGGCCATAATGCATGATGGGAAAGTGCAGCAGGTTGGTAGACCTGACGCACTTTACGAACGTCCCGAGAACTTTTTTGTAGCGGAATTTCTGGGGAAAATGAATTTTTTCTCGGGTACGTGTGTTGGTCCTGGCCAATTTAAGACGACTGAGGGGATCATGCTGAGGGTTGACGGTGTGACGCAGCGGACAACGCGGATAGGCATACGTCCCGAGCGAGTAGGTTTGGCTGGCGCGAGCACACATGACAATCATGTGCCTGTCACAGTGCAATCTTCTGCCTATCTTGGCTCCTTCGTAGATGTGGTCTTGAACGGTCCTGGACAGCAGCGCCTATCTTGCCAAGTTCCCAATACCGCTATGCTATCTTCAGCTGAGACCTTCACAGTCGGCTTGGCCCTAACGATGAGCTTCAAGGCGTCTGACTGTGTTGTGTTCGATCAGGAAAATAACGCGTGAGTGGAGGTGCTCAAATCGATGCTCGTCAGGCCCGATTAGGTGCCTGCTTGGCTTTTCCCTCTTCGCTGGTGGTCTTCTGCATCATCATGATTCCGATCGTGCTGATGTTTAGATATAGCTTTAACTATCATGATCCGATTCATGTGATGCGAGAGGGGTTCACGTTTGAGAATTACGTGAAGTTCTTTAGTGACTCCTACTATCGCGGTGTATTTCTCGACACCATTAAAGTGGCTGCTATTTGTACTTTTCTAGCACTGTTGTTGGGTTTTCCGGTTGCGTATTTTTTAGCTAAGACACAAACCCGGCATAAAAGCTTGCTGATCATCTTGCTCGTATTTCCATTGATGGTTGGAAACGTTGTGCGCGCTGCAGGTTGGATGGTTGTTCTTGGTAATGCGGGTGCAGTAAATGCCTTGTTGATTTGGCTGGGTGCCATAACGCAACCGATTAAGTTGTTGTACACGCCTCTCGCTGTCGTGATCGGCACAACAGCCGTCGTTCTACCCTATATGATTCTGACACTTCAGAGTGTTCTTGAAGGAATCGATTTTGCAGTCGAGGAGGCCGCACAAAACTTGGGTGCGAATATGTTCACCACCTTTTGGCGCATTGTGTTACCGATCGCTGCGCCGGGGGTTGCTGCCGGGACGATGCTTGTCTTTATTTTGTGCATGAATGCATATGCGACTCCCGTCTTACTTGGTGGCAGTGGCATTACCATGATGGCGCCGTCTCTTTACGGCCAAATCGCTAAAGCCTCAAATTGGACGTTTGGATCAAGCATGGCGCTCATCTTGGTCGTAGCGACTATGCTGATTGCTCTGAGCGCAAACTGGCTCATACACCGTCGTTACGTTAGAACCATGGCATCGTGAATAATTCCACAAAAATTTCATGAGGTATCTATGCAAGAAACGGTATTGTTTAAAAACGGTAATTTGCTTGATCCTTTGCAGGATAATTTGCTTGGACCGCACGATATATTGATTGAGAACGGTCTGATTAGAGAAGTATCGGACAGGCCGCTGAATAGTAAATCTGCGCGTGTCATTGATGTCGCGGGCAAGACGATAATGCCGGGTTTGATTGACTTGCATGTGCATGTGATAGCAACCCAGCTCAACTTGAGCACCCAGGGGGTGTTGCCTGATGCGCTGGTGATGATGCGTTCGGTTCCCATCATTAAAGCTATGCTGCAGCGCGGGTTCACTACGGTTCGCGATGCGGCGGGTGCTGGGTGGGGGCTGAAGTGCGCCATCAACGAGGGAACGATTGACGGACCCCGTTTATTTATTTCCGGCCGCGCATTAAGTCAAACTGGCGGTCACGGTGATCCGCGGCCGCGGTCCGATCACCTGCGTCCGATGAGTTTTTGCGGCTGTTGTTTTCGCGCCGGGGATATTGGTCGTGTCGTTGACGGTGTGGATGCTCTGCGCCAAGCTGTACGTCAAGAGTTTCAGATGGGTGCAGATCAGATCAAGATCATGGCCTCTGGTGGGGTCGCTTCACCGACTGATCCGATTGCGTCTTGGGGCTACTCAGAAGAGGAGATTGCAGCTGTCGTGCATGAAGCGACAGCGCGTCAAACGTATGTCATGGCCCACTCCTACACGCCAGAAGCGATCGCTCGTGCGGTCCGCTTGGGCGTTCGCACGATCGAGCACGGAAATTTGATCGATGCATCTACGGCAAAATTAATGCACGATCACAACGCTTATGCCGTCCCAACCCTAATTACCTACGAGGCTTTGGCGAAAGAGGGTGCGCAATACGGGTTGCCTGCGGATAGCGTGGCAAAAATCGACGAGGTACGCACTGCAGGACTTGCTTCGTTGGAGATTTTCCGTAATGCAGGGGTAAAAATGGGCTATGGGAGTGACTTGTTGGGACCATCACAGCGCTTGCAAAGTGAAGAATTCCGGATTCGTTCAGAGGTGCTGCCGCTTGTGGAAGTATTGCGTAGCGCGACCACTACTGCAGCGGAGGTGCTTAATATGACTGGAAAGCTTGGTCGCCTTGTGCCAGGCGCTTATGCCGATGTTTTGATTGTGGATGGTGATCCGACGCGCGATGTTACCTGTTTGCTAGGCCAGGGAGATCACATTCCTCTCGTCATGAAGGAAGGCGTCATTTATGTGAATCGGCTATAGGCTGATGAGCTGTTTTTAATGAATTTGGAGTTGTGATGGCTAATACAAAAAGTGTGGATGTTCTCGCTGGCGAAGAGCCTAGATTGATGTTTGAGCCCAAGGGCATGCATCCGGCAGTACCGGCTGCGACGCGCACAAGTGGTATTGGTCCGTTTAAAAGACTCGTTTTGCGGGGCGCAACAGTAATTGATGGCACGGGTGCGCCGCCCTCAGGTCCGGTGGACATTGTGGTCGAGAATGGTCGGATCACCGAGCTTAAAAACGTGGGTACCCCACTTAAAGCGATTAACCCTGCCAATCGACCCGCAGCAGGAGATCATGAAATCGACTGTCACGGTAAGTATGTGACGCCCGGGCTAATTGACTGCCATGCGCACGTTGGCACCCCCTGGCATGCGATGAGCGGAGAGGTTCCGACAGCAGACTATGTTTATAAGCTTTGGCTCGCGCACGGGGTGACAACCGTTCGTGAGATGGGCTCTATGAATGGTTTGAATTACATGCTGCAGCAGCGGGATGCGGCAGAGGCAAATCAGATTGCTGCGCCAAGGATGATTCTGCATGCTTACTTTCCTGCGGTTAACGAGCGCATTAAAACGATCTTCACGCCTGAGCAGGCACGCGACTGGGTAAGGCGCGTCAAAGAGCGTGGCGCTGATGGGATTAAGTTCTTCGGCGCTCCGCCCACCATCATGCAGGCGGCGCTTGATGAGGCAGGTAAGCAAGGTTTGCGTAGTGGCTGCCACCATGCACAAATGGCGGTTACTCGCGTCAATGCGTTGAATTCTGCTAAGTGGGGCTTGACGAGCTCTGAACACTACTACGGAATTCCTGAAGCGCTGTTTGAAAATAGAACCGTTCAAAACTTTCCCACTGACTACAACTATGGGGATGAGTATTTTAGATTTTCGGTATCCGGTCAGATGTTTATGCAGGCTGCACAGCCAGGTAGTAGGAAATGGAACGATGTGCTCGAGCAGTTTCTCGAGGTCGGCCACACCTTTGTGCCGACATTTAATATCTATGATGCGAATCGCGACTTGATGCGCGCTCGTCGTGCCGACTGGCATGGTGACTATACCGTAAGGACTATTTGGAAATATTTTCAGCCACAGCGAGGTGGTCATGGCGCGTATTGGTATCGATGGAGTACTACCAATGAAGTTGAATGGAAGCAAAACTATCAACTGTGGATGCAGTTTGTAAACGAGTACAAGAATCTGGGTGGTCGAGTCTGTACTGGAAGCGATTCTGGATTCATTTATCAAATCTATGGATTTGGATTGATCCGAGAGTTGGAGTTACTGCAAGAGGCCGGTTTCCATCCTCTAGAGGTCTTGAGAGCAGCCACGTCTCTCGGAGCGGAGTTGTTGGGTCTTGAGGATGATACGGGCTCAATTGATGTGGGCAAGCGCGCTGATCTGCTTGTTCATGATCTCAATCCGCTCGAAGACTTCAAGTTGATGTACGGCACCGGTGCGATCCGTTTGAACGATGAAACCTCCAAGGCGGAGTGGAAGCGTTCTCTGCAGTTTACGATTCGCGCTGGTGTGGTGTACGACACTGAGCAGCTGTTGGCTGAAGTACGCGACATCGTGAATCAAAGTTGGATTGGTAGCGAAGATGATAGACCGCCAACCCGTTGATCTGGTTGTTTTGTGTGGTTTTTTAGGCAGCGGCAAAACAACGCTGCTGTCGGATTTTTTGCGTCAAGCAGAGCTTGCCGATACCGCAGTGATTGTTAACGAGGCCGGTGAGATCGGGATCGACGGAGTCCTGGTGGCAGAGGCTCAGGATTCATTGGATTTGCGCATGCTGGCAAACGGATGCGTTTGCTGTTCGTTGCGTAGTAGTCTTGTAACAACAGTGGCGGATTTGCTCGATGCGCCGCGCCCTGAGGGAGCGCTTGCCCTTCGTCGTATCGTTCTGGAAACAAGTGGCCTTTCTCGGCCGGGGCCAATATTGGCATCGCTCGCTGACCCTGAGTTGTCCAAGCGTGGTTTGCGCGTCACTGTTGTTTCAATGCTAGACGCGCAATTGGGTGGCTTACGGACCGATCAGTTTGAAGATGCGGCAGCGCAACTCGCAGCTGCGCAAAAAATTGTGTTAACAAAAATTGACCTAGTGGACGATGCGACGCTAGACGATCGAATAAGACAGGCGCGTGCGATTAATCCGTTGGCGGAGATCGTCTCTGGGCGCGAGCGACATGCCGTGGTTAAGGCGGCGTTTGCGCCAACCGTTGAGACTAACGCTTCGATTGTTGAGCTTGCTGCGGCTAGTTTGAGTTATTCGAAAAGTGGTTTGGAGCATCAGCGTATACATGTTCTGCGCGGGGTTGCAGAGCCTAATATTACGTGGGAGGCCCTGTCTTGGTGGTTGGATGATTTAGCTGGACTGGCGGGCGAACGCCTGCTCCGGGTGAAAGCGATGGTTAAAGTGTCTGACTGCGAGGAACCCATTCTTGTGCAAGGGGTGGGTACAACCTACGGTATGCCTCGTCGCATGTCAACACAAAAGGATCGACCCGATGTGATTATCGTGATCACGCGTGATCTCGGTCCTGACGAGATTTCTGTGCATTTTCAACATTCAGCAGTTAAGCTGTATCCAATCGCTGAAACAGAATCTTTAACTACAAACCAAGTTAATAAAATTTCTTTGTCCTCTGAACGGAGTTTTTATGCAAGCAACGACCTTTAAGCGACGTACTTTTTTGAAATCGTCCTCCGGACTGCTGTTGGCCTCCGCCTTACCGATGTTTAGTCGTGATGTGATGGCTCAAGATTCAAACGTTGTTGTGGGGACATGGGGGGGAGATTATCAAAACCTTCTTCAAAAAATCGTAAATCCTCTGGCAGGGGCACCTGTTGTTTTCGACACGGGAAATGCGGTTGCTCGTGCAACGAAAATTCGTGCGGAAACGAAGTCACGCCGCGGCTCTATGGATGTCACCTTGCTGCAAGACGTTGATATGTATGACTTGTCGCTTGTCGACCCGTTTGAGACGGTTAGTGTTGCCAACACCCCTAATTTTTCTAATACTTATGAGCAGTTCCGTACATCTTACTCAATTCCGCATATTTTCAGCGCGATGGTATTGGTCTACAACAAGGAAAAAATTCCAACGCCGCCTGATTCCTTTGCGGCAGCGACAGATCCGAAGTACCGTGGTCGAGTTGGCTTCTCTGACATCTTGCACGTCGCTAATACGCTTTTTGTTGGGTTGGCGAACGGCGGAAATATGTCGACCTTTAAAGCCGGGATGAATATGTTGGCAAACATCAAAAAGAATGACCCTAAGATATTTCCATCTAATGAGGCTGTTGCTGCCGCACTCAAGTCTGGTGAGATTTGGATGACGTGCATGTGGAAGGCGCGCGCTCTGCAATGGCAAGATGCAGGTTTACCTTTAGGATTTGTTGTTCCTAAAGAGGGTGCGGTCGCTGTGACATTCGAAGGGGCAGTGCCCAAGAATGCCCGTAACAAACCAGGAGCGTGGAAGTTTTTGAATGCCATGATGGATCCGAAAGGGCAGGTCGAGTTTGCGCGCGCAATGGGGTATGCACCAACCGTTCGTAATGCTGATTTGCCCCCAGATTTGAAGGCGCGTGTGAGCTTTAGTGACAGTGAAATTAAGCGAGTACTTCCCTATGACTCCAAGTCTTTAGTGACAGAAAAAACCCAAGTCCTCGAGTATTGGAATAAGTCCTTTAAGGCGGGTGCGTAGTCGCTAGAACGTTGATCTGTATTTCATACCGTGATGCAAAGGCGCCGCCCAACCCGATGTTTAGCATTGGTGGGCGGCCTTGCGGTACTTGTGCTGGATGATTAGTTTTTACGCCATAACGTCGTGCGCAATGTCGTGAGCAAAATACACAGAACGATTAAGCTGGCCGCAGAGATAAAAATTTTGTTAAAGCCGTAGATAAAAATCTGGGTAACCGTCAGATTGAGAGCTTGGGTTTGAAGCTCCGAATACTGTAGCAACCAAAGCCAAAAGATAGCACCCCCGACGACGCCTACTGTTCTCGTAAAAACGGTAATGCCTCCGGCTACACCTCGCGCGTGCCGTGGAAGGCACGCAACGATCCAGTCCGCGTAAGCGACTTGAAACAGCCCTAAACCCAAACCTTGTAAAAGCATAGAGAAGACGATGAGCGTCCAATTCGGTGTGTCAGACCACAACGCTACGCAGATTAATCCACCCGCACAGATCCATGCTGCCGCATGCGCAATCGTGTTTGATGCCCAGCGTTTAGACATCCAACCGGTTAGCGCCGAGCCAGCTAGCGTGCCGATTGCCCAGCAGCCTAGGATCAAACCGATGCGTTCGGCCGGCCACTTCGCAACAGTCGAAAGATAGTAGGGGACCAGCAACGGGACAGCAAAAGTCGATAGCTGTACGACCGCGCTGACAATGTTGATCCATAGGAATCTCTTGTCTTGGCGACTAGTATGAAAAAGTAAGTGCAGCGTTGGAGGTTGATTTTGTGTAGCGGATACACCTCGGCTATTCGTCATGTATTGGAGAGGTTTGTTCAATAGCGGTAGTAACGCGAGCGACACCAACGCAATGGGAACTCTAAACCAATAGACACCAGGCCAGTCCATCCACGCAATCATGACGCCGCCGATGAGTGGGGCTGCGACGCTCGCGATGGCAGTCATACTGCCGTATAAAGAGAGCGCTTTGGTCCGCTGACTTTCGTCATATAAAAACGTAACAATTGCTGGCGCGCAGGATAGGGTTAAGGCCATAGAGATACCCTGTAATACTCTGGCAGCAATGAGCCAAGGGTAGCTCGGTGCTAGTGCGCAAAGCGAAAGCGCAACGATCGCAAGCATGAGGCCTGCGCGGAAAACGCGCAGGTGACCGAGACGATCTCCCAAAGCTCCAACTCCTATAACGAGCACGCCGTAAGTTAGGACATAGGAGAAGGGGATCCACAGGATACTTTTAGTTGGAAGTGAGAAGGCCTCGGATATCGCCGGAAAGGCGACATTGACCGAAAAGTCTAAGGGGGCAATCGAGGCCCCTAAGCCGATAATGAATAAAGCAATGATATTCAAAAGGTCGTGTCGCAATAAACAGTATTCTGTATCATTAAACACCAATACTACCCCTTTAATTTTCGACCGTTTTTGGTCAGGTCGGGTCAGGTTGCCATAGGATTCCTTTGTATGAACGCTGGACTAAAGGTCACCCCTCTCGTGATGAGTCTGTACCCTGAAGCGCAGTGGCTGTTTGATCAATTGCGCGAAGGTAGCACCGATGCAAAGCAAGGAGGGGTGACCCGAGATACCTATGGACCAGGAGAACAGTTTGCACATGACCTTGTCGTTAAGTACGCGGAGGGACTTGGTCTAGAGATTCGGCACGATCACATGCGCAATACCTATATGGTCTTGCCCGGCGTGGATCGATCCGCACCTGCCATTGTTATTGGGTCTCACCTCGACTCGGTTGCGGCTGGCGGAAATTACGATGGTGCAGCGGGCGTGGTGGCAGGTTTGATCGCGGTAGAGGCGCTTCAAGAAGCGGGTGTACAACCGCAATGCGACATTGTTGTAATGGGTGTTCGTGCGGAAGAAAGCATCTGGTTTCAAGTTTCTTATATTGGTAGTCGTGGTGCGTTGGGATTACTGCAGGCTGCTGCGCTCGAGTCCAAGCGGATTGATACCGGTCGTTCCCTTGCGGAATATCTTCGCGCTGCTGGAGGTGATCCTGAGGCGGTTGTGCGAGGTGATGCGTACCTCACGCCGCAGAATGTGCAGGCCTTCATGGAAGTGCATATTGAACAAGCGCCGAGCCTTGCGATAGAGGGGCATGCGATGGCCATTGGTTCAGGCGTTCCAGGGAACTTCCGTTATCCGAAAATCAAGATTACCGGCGAGTATGGCCACGTAGGCCTGGGACGTCGCTATCGTCATGACGCTGCGCTAGCGGGTGCAGATATTGCGATGGGTCTTGATAGGATTTGGGAGGAGTGGGATCGGACCGGGCGCTTGATGGCCTGTACGATTGGCGAGTTCCAAACCAACAGTGCACGCCATGGGTTAACGATCGTGCCGGGTGAGTTTGGACTGAGCTTGGATGTGCGTGCATACGATACGGCTGATTTGGCCGAGCTCAAGCAAAAATTTCATGCACTTGTCGCGGACGTTGAAAAAAAGCGTGGTGTGAGAATTGATCTGGGCCCCGAGGCTTCGGCTGGCGTTGCACCAGCAGATCCAACGATCACTGGGCAGCTTCGCGCCTGTGCTCAGGAGTTGGGGTTAAAAATTCCGGATCTACCAAGTCCCGCGTCGCACGATTCAGCCGCGTTTTACGCTGCAGGGATACCATTCGGATTTTTGTTTATTCGTAATCCGAACGGTAGTCATCATCCTGACGAAGAAATGTCGATCGATGATTTTTTATTAGCAACAACAGTACTCACGCAATGGTTAGTGAAACATTGTTGCAAAAGTTAACCAGTCTAAACGGCCTGAATTCATCGACCCAGGCGTCCGCCTGCGTGAGCGAGATAGAACCATTCCTGACCAGGTTGTGACTTGATGTTCGGAAACACAATGAAGCAGTCGCGTTCAGCCACTATTTTGCTGCCGTCGGCACGTGTACCAATACACTCGCCTCGTTTGATAGGATCGAAGCTCTTCCATGGCTTCTCAAACTGATCGTTCATGTCAAAGCGATCAAATACATCGTATAGACCAAGCACTTCAACATCTTTTGCTGGCTGAGGTGGAGTTTCAGCGATCATGCCTAAAAAGGCTAGTGTGTTCACGATCGCTTGGTAAGCAACTTCTCTGCCGCCGATGTCGTCATGTTGGCTGCATTCTAAGGTGAGAGACCAGCCACCGACTGAACGCATGTATTCGGTTGTGCCGATCCCATATCGAGTATCTGTATCGACATCTTTGGCGTTGAAGCGACCCGCTTTGACTTCCGCTGCACGACGCTCAATTCCTTTGGCGTAGGTGCTGAGCCACCCATAGACGAAGCGCTTACACCCCAGGCGTTGAATCAGGTCTTCTTCGATGTGCGCCTGCGCAAACGGCTCGAGCGTACCGCTGTTATTCGACGGACCAAACAGCGCGAACGCGGTATTACCGCTTTGGAACGAGTGCAGATCAAGCAAACCATCATGTTCAGCGAGCAGTGGGCATAGCCAATTCGCGATGTGATCCTCGTATTGCGTAGGCGTCTCACTTGGTATCAAGCGGCGGTTTAGATTTCGATCTCCCGCACGTCTTTTCAAGCGATAAGCTTTGGGATTTGTGACCGGAACAAAGGTCACAAATCCTTTCAAAAGCTTTAGCTCTCCCAGCTCAAATTGCTTGATCAGTTTTTCGATTGCAAAGGTGCCGCATGTCTCGTTGCCGTGAACTGCCGCTGTGACAATGAGTTTAGGACCTGCGATCGGACTGCGGATTCTTGTTGTTTGAAACGGACGCTCTTGCTCAAGCGGAATCTGCTCTGGTAGATCAGTCAGTCGTGCGGAAGGTAAGGCCATACTTTTATTCTGCTTTGATGTTGGATGCTGTCACTGTCTTGCCCCAGAGTGCAAAGTCGGATTTGATCCGATCCGCAGTTTGCTGTGGTGTAAACGGCATTGGTTCATAGCCCTCACGCTTAATTGAGGCGATGACTTCTGGATCCCGCATAATGCTCGCAAGAGCCGGAACGAGCTTGTCCATCACTTCTTTCGGCAGGCCTGCAGGCCCAACAATACCGAACCAGATCGTTGCATCAAATCCAGGGAAGCCCGATTCTGCCATCGTTGGCACATCCGGGAACATAGAGCTGCGTTTGCTCGATGTATCCGCTAACGCACGCAGCTTACCCGACTGAATTTGTGTTGCAGCCGCACCCAATGAAGAGAAAAGTACTGGTACATGCCCACCGAGTAACTCGGCTATTGCTGGATTACCACCTTTGTAGGGGATGTGTGAGATGTCCAGTTTTGCAGCCGCTTTGAATTGTTCGCCAGCAAGGTGACCTACACCTCCCACGCCCGAGGTTCCGTAGCTCCAGCTCTTTGGATCTTTTTTGGCGAGTTCGACCAAGGTCTTAATGTCAGTTGCCTTGGAGTTAGGCAGTACAACGACGACGACGCCGCCTCCGCCGACCATCGAGATGGGCGTGAAGCTAGTGAGCGGGTCGTAGCCGAGCTTGCGCATGTGCGGCAAAATAGTCATCGGGCCAGAGTCCGTAATGTGCAAGGTGTAACCGTCTGCGGGTGCTTTCGCAGTGAGGTCAGCTGCGAGAGATGCGCCGGCGCCTGGCTTGTAATCGATGATGATGGGTTGTTTAAGAATCTTTGTCAGACGATCTGAAATAGGACGAATCAGTTTGTCCGCAGCTCCACCCGGCGCATAGCCCACGAGTATTTTGATTGGTTTGTCTGGATATTCTGCATGTGCTGCAGGGCTGAGTGCGGCGAATGCAAAAGCGGTTGCGAGGATAGTTTTGATCAAACTCATAGGTGTCTCCTAGTTTTTAAACAAGTCGTCAGGGATTAAAACAATTGCTCCCTGTGTGCTGCGGCTTTCGAGCAGGCGGTGTGATTCGCTCGCTTGACTCAGTGGCAGTACTTTCTCAATGTCCAGGCGAATACTTGGATCACCTAGGATCTCAAACGCATCTTTGCTCATGGCAAGCATGTTTTCACGATCGGCGACATACGTGCGTAGCGTGGGGCGACATACCCATAGCGACTTGCTGTGCAAGTCCTGCAAGGCGAAGCCTTCGACTTGCCCTGAAGCTGTGCCGTAATTGACGACAAGCCCCTTTGGTTCAAGACATTTGAGAGATCCTTCAAAAGTGTCTTTGCCGACGGAATCAAACACTACGCTGACGCCCTTGTCGTTGGTTATCCGGTTGACTTCAACCACAAAATCGTGCGTCCGATAGTTAATGGCCTCGTCCGCACCAAGCTCAAGGGCGGTGCGCACTTTTGCATCGCTACCAGCGGTCGCGATGACAATTAAGCCCATACGCTTGGCCCACTGGACAAGAATTTGTCCGACCCCGCCCGCAGCAGCATGAACCAAGACCCGTGTTCCAGGCTTTAATTCGCGCATTTGCTTGAGCAAGTACTGGGACGTCAACGCTCTGACGAGTCCCGCGGCCACACGGACGTCGTCGAGTGTCTCCGGTACCGGTATGACGCGCTCAGCAGGAAGGGCGACGTGCGTGCAATAGCTGCCCACGCCTGCATTCGTGTAGGTGGCTTTTTGGCCGACCTTTAAGTCTTTGACTTCAGAGCCGATCGCTACGATCCGTCCAACTGCACTCACGCCTGGGATAAATGGAGGGGTGGGGTTATGCGAGTGTGGTTGACCCGCCCGTAGATAGATGTCCACAAAATTGACGGCAACGGCAGTGTGCGCGATGACGACCTCAGAGGGCTTGGGCTCGGGCATTGGGATATTTTGAGGCTTCAAAACCTCGGGGCCACCGATTGCGGTAACGTACACGGCGAACGGCGAAGGCATTAACAAAGCTCCTTTATGTGGATTGTTGAGTAGGATGCAAACGGATACTACAGACTCTTGTACGTGCCAGTCAAAAAATGGGTGTCTTAGTAGTTACCCTTATTTTTAGTTGTAGTAGTTGTAGCGAGTCGAGTGTGAGCCTACACTCCTAGGCTAAGTTCAAAACTTACAAGAAAACTTTGCCTTTTAGGCGCTTATTTTTTCGCTCAAGGATCTCTTCATGCGTAAAACCCTATCTCTCGTGCTGGCGGGCCTGTTGGCTACCGCCGGTTTTGCAGCGCAAAGTCAGACAAAGTGGGATTTGCCTACCGCCTATTCCCCTTCAATTTTTCACACTGAAAACTTGGTTGAGTTTTCTAAAGACGTTGCCAAGGCAACTGGTGGTAAGTTGAACATTACGGTTCACCCGAACGCATCTTTATTCAAAGCGCCAGAGATCAAGCGGGCCGTCCAGGGTAATCAGGCTCAGCTTGGTGAAATTTTGCTGGTGAACTTTGCGAACGAAGATCCGATTTTCGAACTTGATGGCGTTCCATTTTTGGTTAGCAGTTACGCGGGTGCAAAAAAATTAGCTGCGATTCAGAAGCCGTATCTCGAGAAAAAACTTGCCTCGCAAGGCATGATGCTCTTGTTCGCTGTGCCATGGCCGCCACAAGGTATTTTTTCTAACCGCGATCTGAAAAGCGTAGCGGATATGAAAGGATTGAAGTGGCGTTCCTATAGCCCAGCAACCGCAAAAATTGCTGAGCTCGTTGGCGCACAACCCGTTACCATTCAAGCTGCTGAAGTATCACAGGCGATGGCGACTGGCGTGATGGATTCGATGATTTCCTCTAGCGCCACCGGCGTAGACACTAAAACATACGAATACATTAAAAAGTTCTACGATAACCAAGCGTGGATTCCCAAGAACGCGGTCATTATGAACAAAAAAGCTTTTGATGCTTTAGACGAAGCGACGCGCAAAGCGTTGTTAGCCGAAGCGGCCAAAGCTGAAGAGCGCGGCTGGAAGATCTCGGAGGCTAAGACGAACGAGTACCTCGCACTCTGGACTAAAAATGGTGGTCAGGTGATTCAACCCTCTGCAGAATTGACGAAGGGCTTGAATGAGATTGGTCAAAAAATGCTTGCAGACTACTTGAAGAAGGCCGGTAAAGATGGTCAGGCAATTGTTGACGCTCTGAAGAAGTAAAAGATGCGTAGATTGTTGGATTGGATGTACGCCGCCGCCGAAGTTTTGGCGGCGGTTTGTATGATAGGCGTTCTATTCGCCGTATTGACGAGCATCCTGAGTCGGCAGCTCGAGTTCCATGTATCGGGGCTTGATGCGTATGCGGGATATTTCATGGCCTCGGCGGGCTTTTTGGCTTTGGCGTCGACTTTGCGCCATGGTGAGCACATTCGCGTGACACTTGTTTTGAACGCGCTTGCACCTGTGGGTAAACGGCGCCTGGATATTGCTGCGTTAGCGGTTGGGGTGGCGATTGCGTTGTCACTAGCGGTATTCAGCACCAAGCTGGTGATCGATTCATACACTTTTAACGATATCTCGACCAGCAACGACGCAACGCCCCTATGGATTCCTCAGTTGGGGATGGCGATTGGAAACATATTATTTTTAATCGCCTTTATTGATTTATTCGTGAGCCGCATTCGTGGTGGCGAATCTGGCATGGATGCGCAGGAGCAACAACGCCATGAGTGATATCTTGATTGTGACGTTGTTGATTGTTTCGCTTTTCGGCTTTTTAGCCGGGGGCGTCTGGGTTGGTCTCACCCTTGCCGGAACGGCTTGGATTGGGATGGAACTATTCTCGACCAGACCCGCAGGTGATGCGATGGCCATCACGATTTGGGGAGCTTCCTCTAGCTGGACTTTAACCGCATTACCCTTGTTTTTATGGATGGGGGAAATTCTCTTTCGTACGCGACTTTCCCAAGACTTGTTCAAGGGCTTAGCACCTTGGCTCAATAAGCTACCAGGGCGCTTGCTGCACACAAACGTGATTGGTTGCGCGATCTTTGCTGCAGTATCTGGTTCGTCAGCAGCGACCTGTGCAACGATAGGGAAGATGACTCTCCCGGAGCTCAAAAGCCGAGGTTATCCCGATGATATGGTGATGGGCACACTAGCAGGAGCGGGCACGCTCGGATTATTGATCCCCCCCTCAATCATCATGATCGTATATGGTGTTGCCGCAGAGGTATCCATCGCTAAGCTTTTTATTGCGGGCGTTCTACCAGGCATATTTTTAGCGCTGCTTTTCATGGGCTATATTGTTTTCTGGGCTGTACGCAATCCCGAGAAAGTTCCAGTAGCGGATGCACAAATGTCTTTTATGCAGAAGCTATACCAGTCCAGACATTTGATACCTGTGCTGTTGCTGATCACAGCGGTTCTCGGTTCAATTTACAGTGGCGTTGCTACAGCGACGGAGGCTGCCGCGATCGGCGTGCTAGGTTCGTTGATCGTTTCGATAGCGCAGGGGTCACTCACTTGGGAAACCTTTAAAGGCTCCTTGCTAGGTGCGACCCGTTTGTACTGCATGATTGCTCTGATCCTCGCTGGTGCTCAGTTCCTCACGCTATCCATGGGCTACATCGGGTTGCCGCGCGCTTTGGCTGAGTGGATCGGAACTTTAGGACTGTCTCAGTTTGGTCTGATTCTTGTTCTGATGGTGTTTTTCATTGTCCTAGGTTGTTTCTTGGACGGTATTTCAATGGTTGTTTTGACGATGGGCGTATTGCTGCCGACGGTGACGGCAGCTGGGATTGACTTGATCTGGTTTGGTATTTTTATTGTGTTTGTTGTTGAGATGGCGCAGATTACCCCGCCAGTTGGCTTTAACTTATTTGTTCTCTCGGGTATGACTGGGCGCGAACTTCCTTACATCGCTCGTGTATCGTTCCCACTCTTTTTGTTGATGGTCGTTGCGGTGCTGTTCCTTTACTTTGTACCGGAGTTAGCAACTTTTCTACCAAACAACATGAAGCTCTAAGCTTCAAAATCGCGCGCAGGAGCCCAGGCTGGTAGGCGTTTGTTCAAAAATGCCGCCATGCCTTCCTTGCCGCTTTCTGTGCGTTGCGCCTCTAAGCTAATGGACAACAGGCTCGTGTTTTCTGAAGCCGACTGATGTGAAAGCAAGTGTTGAATTGTTTTCTTGGTGTGTTGTACTGCCGTCGGATGGGTGAGTGTCAGCGCACCCAATAGGGCATTCACATTTCCGTCTAAATCGTAATCTTCACAGACATCGTGCAACAGGCCAAGGCGCCACGCCTCAGAGGCTGTAAATGTTTCGCCGGTCAGTAGCCAACGACTAGCGGCACGTTCGCCGATTGCCTTAATCAGGTATGGGGCTGACAAGGCTGGCACCAAGCCCATTCTCGTTTCGGCGTAAGAAAACGTTGCAGTTCGACTTGCAAAGGCTAAATCTGCACAGGCCACCAAGGTGACCCCTAAGCCGATACATGCGCCATTCACCCGAGTAACGACAGGTTTTTCAGATTCATGTACTGATTGCAATAGGTTTTCTATCAATGACAGCGCATGGCGCTGTGATGCCTCGTCCGCCATCGACAGGCGGTGTAGCCATCCAAGATCGATACCGGAGCAGAATGCTGTTGCTTTCGATGCGAGAACAATGCTGCGGATGTCAGAATCTTCATTCAAACCCTGGAGAACTTCGATGAGTTCTTGTGCCATGCCTTCATCAATAGCGTTCTGCTTGTCGCTGCGGTTAAGCCAAATAACCGCAGTGCCCGGCCCGTAAGCGATTTCAAGTGTCTTAAGCATGTCCATGTCTACTTGTAGAGAACGCTAGGCAACCACAGCCCGATTGCCGGAAACATGTAGAGCAAGAAGATTGCGAGGATTTGTATGCCCATGAACGGCAGCATCCCAAGAAAGATCTGATTGAGCGTGACGTGTGGCGGCGAAACTCCCTTCAGGTAGAACGCAGCCATCGCGACAGGGGGCGAGAGGAAAGCTGTTTGTAAATTCAAAGCGACAAGTAAACCAAAGAACAGAGGGTCGATACCAAACTGCCCTAGGAGAGGCACAAAGATTGGCATAAAGATCACGATGATCTCAGTCCACTCGAGAGGCCAACCCAACAAGAAAATTAGAATCTGTGCCAAGAGCATGAATTCGACAGGGGTTAGTCCGAGCGAAAGCACCCATTTTTCAATGATTTGTTGGCCACCAAGCAACGCAAATGCAGCAGAAAAAATCGATGATCCGACGAATAGCCAGCACACCATCGCACTGGTCTTGGCAGTCAGAAACACAGACTCTTTGATGACGGGGAAAGTAAGACGTCGGTATGCCAATGCCAACAGCGCACCGCCAAGTGCTCCCATTGCGGCAGCTTCACTGGGCGTCGCTAAGCCAAAGCCAATCGATCCCAACACCGCTGCAATTAGGATGACAAGAGGGAAAAACGATTGCGCTAGCAAGCGAAACACCTCGAGCCTGGTCCAAGTTAGTGTTGCATAAAAGATGATTAAAATTAGTGCGGCGACGGCAACATAGATCCAGAAGCCAGGCGGCGCGTTCAAGCGCTCTAGCTGTTTTGGTGTCTCATTTGCGGCAGCATCCGCTGCAGGGGCGGTCGGTGCTGCAGGGGCAAGCCTTGCCGAACCCAGAGGTTCAGGAGCCGATTCTGAGGGTGGTTCAGCCAACCCGCCTGAGTCTGACGTCGTGTTGTTTGAAAGACTGAGCTCAGCTGGAATGTCGTACACCACTTCAGGTGTCGTCACGACACGATAAATCACAAGGCTGAGTAATACGGTGACGAGCAAAGGCAACATCACTAAAACAACGTTGCGGTTCATGTATTGACGTGAGACCGCCGGGTCGCGCTTACTCTTGAAGAAATTGGACAGCAAACCAGTCGCGGCGAGCTTAAAGCCTTGAGATTCGATGGACTTCGACCCTGCCGGTAAGGGAATAATGCGATCCTTTTCTGGAAGAGGCGGTGCCATGTCTGGCCAAAACTTCGCGACGATTATCACGTAGACTGCATAAAGCAACGCCAAGCCTACTCCAGGGAAGAGCGCGCCTGCATAAAGTTGGACAACTGAGGTTCCGGTGGTGGCGCCATAAACAATTAACAGCACGGAGGGCGGAATCAAGATCCCCAGGCAACCGCCCGCGGTAATCACGCCAGCGGTGAGCCGCACACTGTAACCTGCCTTCAGCATTGCAGGCATAGCGAGCAAACCCATTAATGTAACTACGGCACCGACAATGCCGGTGGCAGTCGCAAAAATAGCGCACGTGGCAAGAGTTGCAATCGCAAGCGATCCAGGAAGTCTGGCAAGCGCAAGGTGTAGCGACTGAAAGAGTTTTTCGATCAGGTTTGCACGTTCTACCAAATAGCCCATGAAAACGAATAACGGAATTGAAATCAACGCGTCGTTCGTCATGGTCGCGTACGTGCGCTGAACCATGAGGTTAAGCGTTTGTCCAATCGCACGCCCCGCGAAGTCAGGCGCCTGCATGAAGTAGGCGAAAAACGTAAAAATGACGCCCATCCCCATCAAGGTGAATGCTGTGGGGAAGCCCAGCATGATCATGACAACAATCAGCGCGAGCATGATGAGGCCGATGTGACCAGTCGTTAAGGCACCCCAAGGTGTCAAGAACGCGATCATGGCTATCACAATGCCAATACATGCAAAGCCAAACCATATTGCCTTGGGTAGTTTCATTTCTGCTGCTCCTGCGCGACAACGTAGCGATCTGCTTGCGCAATGTCCGCGTCTTTAACATGAACCATTTCTTTCAGCTTTTCAACATCTACCTCTTGAACATCTGCTTCACGTTCGGGCCACTCGCCTGACCGAATACACATGCCGCAACGGATTATTTCTGCGAAACCCTGAAGCAGTAGAAAAAATCCCGCAATCGGTATGAAGGCTTTGAAGGGGTAGACCGGCGGACCATCTGCCATCAAAGACGAATGCTCGTTAATGGCAATTGACTCGGCAGCGTAGGTCCAACCCGCCCACACCATCGCCAAAACGCCGGGAACGAAAAACAATATGTACAAGACGATGTCTAGGCTCGCTTGAGCGCGCGGTGGCAGAAAGCCGTAGAGGATGTCGCCTCGCACATGCCCGTTTTTTGCGAGCGTATATGCACCAGCCATCATGAACATAATGCCGTAATACATTAACTGAAGATCGAACGCCCATGCGCTAGGGCGGTTGAAGAGGTAACGCGCAAACACTTCCCACGATACATGTAGGGTTAAAGCAACGATCAGCCAAGCGAAGGTCTTACCTACAAAAGTGGAAATCGCATCAATACGCCAAAGCCATTTGTTCATTCGAATTACCCTACCTAATATGGGTCACAGCCAATCCCGCTTATAAAAATCGGGTGGCTACCTGTTTCTAGATAGCCACCCGAGCATTACGGCACACAAGTTGTGGGTTTAGCCAGCCTTCTTGGGTGCAAAGTAGTGGTTGTAAGCCATGCGGAAGTTGACGTTTGTATCGCCAGCCCAGCGACCTGCTCGCTCGGCAAACGCCTTTTGCGAGTCAAGCACTTTTTTGAACAACGGGTTCTCAGCCGAGCGCTTGGCAATCATTTCGTCCCAGATTTGCAATTGACGTTGCAAAATTGCGTCCGGAGTCTTGTAGAACCGAACGTTACGATCTTTTTGCAGTTTCAGATAGTCGGTTGAGTAACGATCGATTGCCTTCCACGACATATCAGCACTTGCGGCTTGCGATGCAACAGCTAATACACTCTTGAGGTGCTTGGGCAGTGCTTCATATTTCGCCTTGTTAAAAACAATTTCGAATTGCTCAGCACTCTGGTGGAAGCTTTGCAGCATGCAAACCTTTGAGACATCAGCAAAACCGAGGTTGAGGTCGGATGAAGCATTATTGAATTCAGCGCCGTCAAGTAATCCTTTGTCCAACGCTGGGACAATTTCGCCGCCGGGAAGTGCGTTCACCGCAGCCCCCATCGCCGTGTACATATCAATCGCGAGACCGACCGTACGGAACTTGACGCCCTTCATTTCTTCAACCTTGGTGATTGGTTTCTTGAACCAACCAAAAGGCTGAGTGGGCATCGGACCATAGACGAGCGATACAACGTTCACGCCCATGGCCTTCTGGATTTCGGTCAGCAAGGCCTTGCCACCGCCGTATTCGTGCCAAGCGAGCAACATGTTCGCGTCCATACCAAACGAAGGACCCGAGCCCCACAATGCGACGGCTGTGTTCTTACCGTACCAGTACGCCAATACGCCATGACCGCCGTCAAGTGTGCCTGCAGATACTGCATCGAGCAAGTCAAACGCCTTAACAACCGCACCCGCTGGCAGTACGTCGATCTTGAGTTGGCCGTCAGCCATTTCGTTGACTTTCTTGGCGTAATCAAGCGCGTATTCATGGAAAATATCAGTTGCTGGCCATGTGCTCTGAAAGCGCATGGTAATGGGGGCATTTTGGGCTTTGGCGACCATAGGTACGCCCAACGCAGTTGCCGTACCGGCTGCTGCAGTCGAGAAAAATTTGCGGCGCGATGCAATGACGGACATGTTTTGTCTCCGTGGTGTGAAGGAATGTGCTGCAGCGCAATAACTTGTCTTGGACGCCCGAGTACGGGCAGAATGCAAGTGGATTGCTCTACGGGTATTAGACCTGTGGCAAGACGAGAATACAACCTTGATGCTACTAGTGTTAACCCTGTAGCCAAGTCTATCGGCGATCACTGAGGGCTCATAATGAGTCTCAATTTTGGAGTCGACAACCACGTAGAAGAGGTGTGCTGTGAAGTCCTCGAGTTTGATTCAGAACCTGCGCCAACAGATCATGCAGCGCTTGCCGTTTTCAGAAATGGCGACAGCGGATGTTGATTTTTTCATCGAATCTTCGTGCGAGGCTTATTTTGCACCTAACGAGGTAATTCTCTCACCGGCTGACGGTCCTCCCGACTTCCTTTACCTCATTCGACAGGGACGGGTCTCCGGTAAACGAACTTCATCTGGTTTAAGTGATTCAGCCTTCGAGCTAGAGGCGGGTGAATTATTCTCCGTGAGTGCCAGTCTCGCGGCGCGTCCCGTTGCCGCGACCTATTCGGCTATCGGAGATTGTTTTTGTTTGACGCTGCCTGCAATCTCAATGCAAGCTCTAGTTGGTCGCTCAAAGCCTTTTCGAGACTTTATTAACAATCGTGTCTGGATGCTTTTAGAGCAATCCCGTCAAGCCTTGCGTAATAGTTTTGCCTCTAAGGCGCTTCTCGAGCAATCTCTCGAGACGCGTTTAGGGGACCTGATCCGTAGAGCGCCCATCACTACTTTCGCACATGTTCCCTTGCGCGAGGCCTTAACCGCCATGCACGAAAAACGTGTGGGTTCAATTTTGGTTGTTTCAGAAAATGAAGTTGTGGAAGGGATACTGACGCGTTACGACGTTCTTGAGCGTGTGACCTTGGCCGGTATCAGTCTTGAAACACCAATCGGGCAGGTGATGTCTAAGCAAGTGAGGACTCTTACAGTTGATCATACGGCGGAGTCTGCTGCGGTGATGATGTCACGTTTCGAGATACGTCATATCCCGATCGTTGACCTGCGAGATAAGGTAGTTGGTTTGATTTCGGAACGAGATTTGTTCGCTTTGCAGCGACAGTCTCTCGGGACGATTTGCTCTCTCATTCGCCAAACCGAGGAGGTGTATGAGCTTAAAGAGTGCGCGTCGAGTATTCGTTTGTTCGCACGTAACTTACTGGGGCAGGGCGTCAGCGCGCGGCAGTTAACCTTTCTAGTTAGTCATTTAAATGATGTATTGACTGCGAGACTGATCACCTTACTCGCGAAGAAGCACGGTCTTGAATCGACCGCATTTGTCTGGATGTCACTCGGCTCGGAGGGTCGAAGTGAGCAAACGATTGCGACAGATCAAGATAACGCCTTGATGTACCAACCGACGAATACTCCCGGAGAAAAAAATCGATATGTGCTGTTTGCAAAGGAGGTGAACATTGCGCTGGACGCCTTTGGATATCCGTTATGCAAGGGCAATATCATGGCGAGCAATCCGTCACTATGTTTAACCGTTGATGAGTGGAAAAAGCGGTTTGAGCATTGGATCGAGCATGGTCACCCCGAGGACTTGCTTAACGCCGGCATATTTTTTGACTTTCGGGGTTTGGCGGGTAATTTGGACTTGCTCAAGCCCCTCAGGGAGGAGGTCAAAGGGGCAGCGATGCGCACGCCGCGTTTCATTAAGCTCTTAGCTGAAGCTGCACTTAATAATCACGTACCGCTGAATTGGCTCGGGAGTCTAGAAACAAAAAAAATCGATGGCAAATCGGTCGTTGACTTAAAGATGCAAGGCACTGCGATCGTCGTAGAGACAGCACGAATTTATGCGCTTGCTCTAGGCATCGAAGAGCTTAATACACAGGACAGATTGGCTGCAATTGGACGAGTATTTGGTTTGGCAAAAACAGAGACGGATGCGTGGATTGCTGCGTTTCAGTTTTTACAAACAATGCGGTTGGCAATTCAAATTAATTTTGACGTCAGGATGGAGAACCCGAATGCCCTTGAAGTAGACAGCTTAAATGCGGTCGACCGCAGTATTTTGAAGGAGTCAATGGCTAGAGTTCGGTCGCTTCAACAGCGCTTGGAGCTTGACTATGGTCGATAAATGGTTTGCCTCAATACATGGTTGGTTTACCAAATCAACAAACCAGGGTGCGAGCGTGCCCGATCGATGGGTAATGGTAGATGTCGAGACGACGGGACTTAATCCGGCGAGCGATCGCTTGCTAGCCATTGCGGCGGTTGCGTTGTACCGGGATCCGGTCGCCAAGCATCTGCGCGTTGCGCTTGGCGATAGTTTTGAAGTCGTTTTGCGTCAGGTTCGTCCATCAGGTAAAGGCAATATTTTGATACATCATATTGGCGAGCAAGCGCAGGCGAACGGTCTTGCACCAGCGTCAGCACTTGAGAGTTTTCGTCGTTGGGTGGGCGCCTCCCCTCTGTTGGCCTACCATGCGTCATTTGATGCGGGGATGATTGATCGAGCATATCGAGCTCAGGGTTTAGCTCCGCTCGCGGCGGAGTGGCTTGATCTTGAGCCGCTCGCTCGATTGTTTGGTGGTAACCCCAAGGCTCGCGCGTTGGATGACTGGTTGGCGCATTTCAATATCGAATGTGCGGTTCGCCACCAAGCGGCCTCTGACGTCTTTGCAACGGCGGAGTTGTTGCTGAGGTTGTGGCCCTCGATTAGTAAAGAGACGCAAACTTGGCGCGGGTTGACTCGATTAGCGAAAGATGCTGGCTGGGTCCCTTCTTAATAATTATGGGTAATATCAATAAATTGAATATGTCTTTTGCGCTGTTTGGGTTATTCGATATGATTCAGGGCTATTAATCGGCGTCCCACCCCACCTGGATTTTGCGTCTAAACAGACTCGAGGCCTATATGTTTTCCTCTCGCGCATTCGTTGAGCTGATCAAGGCTCAATCCGCAACGATGCTGTTCGTGCTTTTTTTGTCTCCAACCGTCTTTTCCGCTGCGAAGGCGCAATCAGTGCTCGACCCTTCCCTTTTAGCGGGCTCCTGCTTTAATTGTCACTCCTCTGATACGAAGGCGGCAACAAGTATTCCTGTCATCGTAGGTAAACCTGAGGCGGTATTGATTGCGCAAATGCGAGCGTTCAAGGGAGACAGTGTTCCTTCAGGCACAACCATTATGAATCGTCTTGCAAAAGGATACAGCGACGCCGAGATTATTGCGTTAGGCAGATATTTTTCGACGTTCGAAGTTAACGCTGTCGCGGCTGGGGGAGGAAAAAAATAATGGGCACAACGCATCAGGCTTCACGACGTCGTTTGTTACTTACGTTAGGCCAGGCGGCTCTCGCAGCAGGCTGGACTGTTCATGCTCCCGCGTTCTCTCAACAGTCTGCAGGCCGAGTGGTTGTTGTGGGTGGTGGGTTTGGTGGTGCGACTGCGGCGAAATATATCAAACTGCGTAACCCGTTGATTGACGTAACCCTCGTTGAGCCCGCACAGAAGTTCTACACCTGCCCTTTTACGAATTTATATTTAGGTGGATTAAGAACGTTTGATGCGCAAGCTCATGGTTTCGATGAGCTTCGTAGTTTGGGCGTCAAGGTTGTGCATGATTTTGCGCAAAGCGTTGACGGAACGGGTAAAACGGTCAAGCTGGCCGGTGGTCAAGCCCTTGCCTACGACAAACTCGTACTGTCACCCGGTATTGATTTTCTATGGAACAAGCTTGAAGGTTACGATGAGGCGGCGTCGTTGGTAGCGCCTCATGCCTGGAAGGCCGGGGCACAAACGACGTTGTTGAAAAAACAACTCGATGCAATGCCCGACGGAGGCACTTTCATTATGGTGGCTCCTGCCAACCCTTATAGGTGCCCGCCTGGTCCGTACGAACGAATTAGTATGGTGGCCCATTATTTCAAAACACAAAAGTCCAAGTCAAAGATACTGGTGCTCGATGCGAAAGATGCATTCTCCAAACAGGCGTTATTTGTTGAAGGATGGAAGCGTTTTTATGGCGATATGATTGAGTGGGTATCAGCCGCAAAGGATGGCAATGTCGTTCGCGTCGATGCAAAAACATTGTCTGTTGAGACTGACTTTGGCAAGGTTCATCAAGCATCTGTATTGAACGTTATTCCGCCGCAAAAGGCGGGATTGATTGCTGAGCGTTCAGGCGTTTCGGATAAGAGTGGTTGGGTGCCGGTTAAGCCCGATACGTTTGAGTCGACTCTAGTGAAAGATATTTACGTTGTAGGTGACGCGACGATTGCTGCGCCCATGCCGAAGTCAGGGTTTTGCGCGAATGCGCAAGGTAAAGTGGCCGCTGCTGCGATTGTCAACGCGCTAGCCGGAAAGCCTGCACCCATTGCATCGTGGGCCAACACCTGCTACAGCTTGATCGCGCCAGATTATGGCATCTCGGTTGCGGGGGTGTACCAGGTTGCTGAGGGCAAGATCGTAGAAGTCAAAGGATCAGGTGGAGTGAGCCCAAAGGACGCCAGCGATACGATTCGTAAACTCGAGGCGCAGCATGGTGTAGCCTGGTATAACGCAATCGCGCGCGACACTTGGGGGACGGGTGCCTGATGTCCCCAAACGAAATACTTGCATGGTCTGGTCTGGTGATTGGACTGGCCTTTGGCGCGGTGGGACAGGCGACTGGGTTTTGTCTTAATCGAGCGGTAAAGGATTATGTCGAATCCAGAAATTTACTTAAAGCAAGATCATTCGCGCTCGCTTTGCTGGTCGCCATCGTCGGTACGCAAAGTCTATCGTCCAGCGAGCTCATTGATTTCTCTTCGGCGATTTATCGTGCGCCCAATTTTTCCTGGGTTTTGCTGCCATTTGGCGCCACGATGTTTGGCTACGGAATGATGCTTGCAAATGGATGTGGTGCGCGTACGGTCGTACTGCTCGCACAAGGTAACTTGCGCTCTCTAGTTGTGTTGCTCTGCTTAGGCATATCTGCCTACGCAACCTTGTCTGGAGTATTAGGCCCACTCAGAAACATAATCGCACAAGCGACAACTATCCCGTTAGGCGGGCTATACGATCTATCGCTCGTGACAAATCAAGTTACTTTGGCTGTATTGCTCGCGGCATTATTTTGGTTTGTTTTTCATCGTGGCGTGATTTTGCGCCAGGCAAAAGAGTTGCTTGGTGGCCTTGCTGTAGGCCTACTTGTTGTGGCGGGATGGGTGGCGACGGGATGGTTGGCTGCAGATGAGTTTGAACCCACACCCTTAGTCTCTCTCACATTTATCGCTCCGATCGGTGAGACGATTCAATACACCATGATCGCAACGGGGATGCGTTTCGGCTTCCCCGTTGCGCTGATTCTGGGGGTTTTGCTTGGTTCTTTCGTTGTTGCCGCATTGCAAGGTACATTGCGCTTGCAGGGTTTCTCCACGCCGCCCGAGATGCGACGTTACGTCTTAGGTGGAGTCATGATGGGGGTGGGCGGTGCACTTGGGTTGGGCTGTTCTATCGGCCAAGGGTTGACGGGTATGTCGACCTTGGCTTTCAGCTCAATGATTGCGAGCACCTGCATTTTGTTCGGAGCGGTGCTCGCGGCTCGGTGCAAGGATTAATTAAATCGGGACCGATTGATTTTTTGCTTGTGCGTCTTTGTGTCGTAGCCACAGCAAAGCGACGCCCATCAGGGTGATCGGGAATAACGACCCAAGATTGAGGATGTCCCAACCTGACGTCGTAACCAGTGCACCCGAGCTAAACGAGGTGACGGCCATCGTCGTGAAAACAAAGAAATTGATCACACCTTGCGCGCGATCTTTTTCTTCAGGTCGGTAGGCCGTCATCGCAAGATTGGTTGCGCTGGTGAATAGAAAGTTCCAGCCGACGCCGAGGAGGAATGATGCCAACATAAAATGCATTACATCAACGCCAGATAGGGCAATCAAAATACAGACGAAATTTAAAAATATGCCAAGCCACATGATTTTGCCTGTGCCATATTTTTTAATTAATGAACCCGTAAAAAATCCTGGTGCAAACATACCAATTACGTGCCACTCAAGCACAAACGCTGCGTCAGAAAAAGGTAAACCGCAGACTTTCATCGCAAGCGGCGTCGCAGCCATCAAAAGGTTCATGACGCCATACCCAAGCGCCGAACTGACTGCCGCAACAAGAAAGACGGGTTGTTTAAGCAGTTCCCAAGTGCTGCGCCCAGAACCTGCCGTTTTTTTAGTCTCTACCGAGTCAGTGGGGAATTGGATAAAGTGCATCACGATTAAGCCCAAGATACCAGCAACCGTCAGCGTGAGATATGCACCTAAAAAGGGTGTGGCGAATGAGTCCTTTGTGTAGTTGGCTAAATTGGGACCAACAACAGCTCCCATGATGCCGCCCGCTAGAACCCAGGAGATCGCTTTTTCGCGTAGGCTGGCATGGGTGAGTTCTGCCGCAGCAAAGCGATAGAGTTGTCCGTTTGCACTGTAGTAACCCGCCACAAAGGTGCCGAACACTAATAACCAAAAGTTTTTAGAGTAGGCGGCATATGCACAGATTAAGGACGAGAGGACAGCGACGAGCAAGCCGAGTTGAAAGGACTTCTGTCGGCCGAATCGCCTTTGCGTTCGAGCAACGATGGATGTTGATAAGGCACCACCGACGACGTAGCCCATAATCGGTAGCGTCGCCATCCAAGCGACCCGACTGAGACTCAAGCCCACTAGTCCATTGATCGCGACAAATGTAATGTTGTTGGTGAGGAAGATGCCTTGACACAAAATCAACAGCACCAGGTTTTTATTGAAGAGCTTCGGCGTATTTTCCATCTCGGGATTAAAGCATGTTGGCGCGCATTAAAGTGTCAGGATCTAAATGCTGCAGCGCACGATAGTTTGTTAAGAAGACCTGTCCGCTAAGGTTCTTTAAAAAATGTGATTTACACAGACGGTCCATCACAGGACCTTTTACCTCAGAAAGGTGAAGTGCAATACCTGCGTCCTTCAGGCGCTTTTCAATGGTTTCAAGGCTCTCCAGTGCACTGGCGTCGATGTCGTTGACTGCGGAGCATTGCAGAACCACATGCTGCAGCGCAGGATGACGAGCGACCTCGGCATTTAATCGGTCTTCAATAATACGGGCATTGGCAAAATAAAGACTTTCGTCGATACGCAGACAAAGCACGATCGGACTCGTAATGACTTGATGGCGTGTCACATTTCTGAAGTGTTCTGTGCCAGGGACGAGTCCAATCTCCGCAATGTGTGGCTGGCTCGTTTTATAAACATGCATTGTGATTGAGAGCGCTACGCCAATGATGAGTCCAGCTTCGACGCCGATTGTTAGGGTGCCTAGTAACGTAGCGACCGCAGCATAAAAATCGGAGCGTGAGAAATGCCAAGTCTGAACAAATATCTTCCAGTCTACGAGCGACAGCACTGCAATGATGATTGTGGCAGCAAGCGTCGCATGCGGAAGGAAAAAAAGTGCTGGTGTTAACAACAACGACGTAAGCGCAATGCCAACTGCTGTCATGAGACCCGCTGCGGGTGTGCGTGCACCACTATCAGCGTTCACGACCGAACGAGCAAAGCCCCCGGTGACAGGGAAGCCTCCGGTAAATGCTGCGGAAATGTTGCTGGCCCCTAGTGCGACTAATTCCTGGCTGGGTTCTATCCGTTGACGCTTGCGAGCTGCGAGCGTTTGGCCGACCGACACCGATTCGACAAAGCCCACAACACTAATTAGCAACGCGGGCACAAAGAGTGCTGTCCACAAATCCAAATCCCAAATCGGAGTTGTAAGGGGCGGGAGGCTTTGTGGAATAAACCCAACAACTTTTAGTCCGGTCTCATCCCAATTGAATGCCCATGTGAGTCCGGTGGTGATTGCGATTGCGAAAATAGGACATGCTTTGACCAAAATGTCAGCCGCACTAGCTGGTGTCCCCAGTTTGAGAAGTATTGGTTTGAGGTAGTTGCGAGCGAAAAATAGAAAGCCGATAGTGATTGTGCCTAGTATCAGTGTCAACGTATGCGCACTGGAAGAGTGCAGAAGCAAATTTTTTGTAAGAGTAAAAAAATTCTCACCCTCGACCTGAATGCCTAGTATGGTTTTGAACTGACTAGCGGCGATAAGTAATGCAGAAGCAGTGATAAACCCTGAGATGACTGAATGACTTAGAAAATTTGCGATCAAGCCGAGCCTCAGGAGTCCCATTACAAGCAGAATGATTCCTGACATAAACGCGAGTGTGATCGCAATTTGCCAATAGGCATGGGTGCCTAGAGCCGCATGCTCGCCTATGGCCGCCGCAGCCATCAGCGAGATGACTGCCACAGGGCCGACAGCCAACACTCGGCTCGTCCCCAAGAACATGTAGACGATGAGCGGGGCGATACTCGCATAAAGTCCGACCTCGGGTGGTAGTCCGGCAAGCATCGCATAAGCAAGACTTTGCGGAACTAACATCAGGGTGACAATCAAAGCCGCTAGGAGGTCACTAGAAAATACGTTGCGATCATAGCTGCGCGCCCAATCGATCATCG